>Ga0192240_10495_pt1 | contig 16122 bp, 11 predicted proteins | sample Koala_Koa27_H3_FD_131237 | JGI IMG/M metagenome (GOLD analysis project Ga0192240, IMG submission 131237) | Enriched cells from koala feces incubated with labeled cellulose particles, San Francisco Zoo, California, United States - Koala_Koa2-7_H3 ...
CCAAACGGTTATTTACATATAGGTCATGCAAAAGCCATTTGTTTAAATTTTGGCATTGCCAGGGAATATAATGGCGAATGTAATCTTCGTTTTGATGATACCAATCCGGTAAAAGAAGAAATAAAATATATTGAATCTATACAAGAAGATATTGAATGGCTAGGCTTTAAATGGAAAAATATATATTATGCCTCTGACTACTTTCAACAATTATGGGATTTTGCTATCCGCTTAATTCAAGAAGGTAATGCCTATGTGGATGAACAATCTGCAGAAGAAATTGCCAAACAAAAAGGCACACCTACTCAACCGGGTATAAATAGTCCATTTCGGGATCGCCCTGTGGAAGAGAATCTGGAATTATTCAAAAAAATGAATAGTGGAAAGATTGAAGAAGGTAAAATGGTGCTCCGTGCAAAAATAGACATGGCAAATTCTAACATGCACTTCAGAGACCCAATTATTTATCGAATTATTCATACTCCTCATCATCGTACCGGAAACAAATGGAAAGTTTATCCAATGTATGACTTTGCACATGGTCAATCCGATTACTTTGAAAAAGTAACCCATTCCCTTTGTACATTAGAGTTTGAAGTACACCGTCCTTTATACGACTATTTTATTGATAAGTTAAAAGATGATACAGAGTATCGTCCAAGACAAATTGAATTCAATCGTCTGAATTTGACTTACACAGTTATGAGTAAGCGAAAATTGCTCACTTTAGTAAATGAAAACTTAGTAAATGGTTGGGATGACCCTCGTATGCCTACCATTGTTGGTTATCGCCGCCGCGGGTATTCTCCGGAATCTATTCACAATTTTATCAACATGATAGGTTATACTAAGTATGAAGCACTAAACGATATTTCTTTATTAGAAGCTGCTGTAAGAGAAGATTTAAATAAACGTGCAACACGTGTTTCTGCTGTACTTGACCCAATAAAATTAATTATCACCAATTATCCGGAAGATAAGATTGAAAGTATGGAGGCCATAAATAATCCGGAAAATCTGCAAGCAGGTTCTCATCAGATTGAATTTACCCGTGAACTCTGGATTGAAAGAGAAGACTTTATGGAAAATGCTCCCAAAAAGTATTTCAGAATGACTCCCGGACAAGAAGTGAGATTAAAAAACGCTTATATAGTAAAATGCACAGGATGTAAAAAAAATGATGAAGGAGAAATAGAAGAGGTATATTGTGAATACGATCCAAATACAAAAAGCGGGATGCCTGATAGTAACCGTAAAGTAAAAGGAACATTACATTGGGTAAGCTGTAAACATTCTATTCCTGCTGAAGTTCGTTTATATGATCGATTATTTAAAGTAGAAAATCCGGCTGAATATAAAGATACAGACTTTCGTGAATTATTAAATCCAGAATCACTGAAAATAGTTAAGAATTGCTATGTAGAAAACTATCTTTCTACTTCAAAGCCATATGATTATTTACAATTCCAACGGATTGGTTATTTCAATGTAGATAAAGATTCAACTCCCGAACACTTAATATTTAACAGAACTGTTTCATTAAAAGATACGTGGAGTAAAATCAATAAAGGATAAGCTATTAAAAAAGATTTAAAAGAACCTCTCATTTTATTTATAACTTTTTAGATAATAAAATGAGAGGTTAAACATAATATAAATTAAAACCAAAACATGCAGTCGGTTGAATTTATTCAATGGTGTCTTGAGCATTTAAATTATTGGACAATTACCATATTGATGGCGATTGAGAGTTCTTTTATTCCCTTTCCCTCAGAAGTAATAATACCTCCCGCCGCTTACAAGGCAGCAGCAGGAGATGAACTAAACATTTTTCTCGTGGTATTATTTGCTACTATAGGAGCTGATATTGGTGCTTTAATTAACTATTACCTCGCTAAAATTGTTGGAAGGCCAATTATATACAAATTTGCAAACTCCCGAATAGGACATATGTGCCTGATAGACGAGAAGAAAGTTCAAACTGCCGAGCTATATTTTGACAAACATGGAGCAATTTCTACTTTCATAGGAAGATTAATTCCTGCTGTTCGTCAATTAATATCGATTCCTGCAGGTCTGGCGAAAATGAAATTATCTACATTCTTACTATTTACAACTTTAGGAGCCGGAATATGGAACATTATACTTGCCGTTATCGGATACTCATTGGAATCAGTAGTTCCGGAAGATCAATTACTGGAGAAAGTAACTGAATATAGTAAAGAGATTGGCTATGGATTTATAATTGTAGCAATCTTTATTGTAGGATTCTTAATTTATAAAGGATGGAAAAAATAAGAATGAAAAATGTATAACCATTCTTCTTTATAAACCAATCCTCTATAGTAAAATAAGAATTATACATACAGAGATGAAATAAAAAACCCTACATTTTTAATAATAGGATTTATAAAAAAGTGTATTTCATATGATAAAAGAATACCCTATTAAATCTGCATATTTTATCTCAAAAAGTTGATTTATATTGAAAATAACATATCTTTGCATATAGAATAAAACAGCCATCTAAACTTTTAAAATACATCTCTACTGAAAAATTAAATGAGACAAACACCTCAAAGAAATAGACCACTATGAAAGAATTAATAAACGAGGATGCCAAGTTAATCAGAGTAATTGCAATAATTGGAGATTTTATTATAATCAACTTTATCTTCATTTTTATCTTTTTGGCCTTTAATAATTTTCAGTACAATTATTTATTATCGCTTACTCTACAGAAGTATCTTACCATACTTAACTTATGCTATATACCTTCAATTACTACATTTAAATTTGTTTTCCATAACCGCATGGTGTCTCCTGAAAGAGTGGTTCGGGGAGTAATTCTTACCATAACTATGTTGGTTTTATTGTTTACTGCTGTATTAGCTTTAATGAGAACTAATAACTTGCCCAGTTCTTTTTTTATTATCTACTACCTATCCTCTATGGCATTTATTGGAATATGGAGATTGGCAATGCGTAAAATAGTTAAAAATTACCGAAAGAAAGGAAAGAATCTACGCACAGCAATTATAGTAGGAAGTAACAAAAATGTAGTTGAACTCTATTATGAAGTTACCAATGATTTTACATTTGGCTACCGTATAAAAGGAGTATTTAATGATACTCCCCTCATTGATTTCCCTTCAAATACTTCCCACTTAGGAAGTGTAAAAGATGTAATACCCTATTTAATGGACAATCCTGTTAATGAAGTGTATTGTTGCCTTCCTTCCATACGTCAGGAAGAAATATTACCTATAATTAATTATTGCGATAATCACCTTATACGTTTTTATAGTGTTCCAAATGTAAGAAACTATTTAAGAAGAAAAATGAAAATGGAACTTATAGGAGATATGCCTGTGTTATATATCCGTGATGAACCTCTTCAAAAACCGGAAAACCGTTTGATAAAAAGAAGTTTCGATTTGGTGGTTTCTACCCTTTTTCTCTGTACGGTTTATCCTTTCATATACCTGATAGTAGGAAGCATTATAAAAATTACTTCTCCCGGGCCTATCTACTTTAAACAAGAAAGAAGCGGAAAAAATGGAGAAACTTTTAAATGTATAAAATTCCGTTCCATGCATGTCAATAAAGATAGTGATAAAATGCAGGCTACAAAAAATGATCCTCGCAAAACTCCTTTTGGAGATTTTATGCGTAAAACAAATATTGATGAGCTTCCACAATTTATTAATGTATGGAAAGGAGATATGTCGATTGTTGGTCCACGCCCTCACATGCTTAAACACACAGATGAATATTCTCAATTAGTTAATAAATATATGGTCAGGCATTTTGTGAAACCGGGAATAACCGGTTGGGCACAAGTAACAGGCTTTCGCGGAGAAACTAAAGAGCTTCATCAAATGGAAGGCCGTGTTAAAAAAGACATTTGGTACATTGAAAACTGGTCTTTTTTACTGGATTTAAGAATTATGTATAAAACCATAGAAAATGGATTTAAAGGCGATAAAAATGCCTATTAATAATTAATGAAATATAGTATTATCATCTATACTAAAAAAGCCGAAAGCCATATCAAACTTTCCGCTTCTTTTATTTATCCAAACTTATAATTCTATTTATTTTTATCCACAAATAAGTTTTTTATTTAAAGGATAAGATACATCGAAATGAAATTCAAAATAATTTTATATCACCAATACTATTATTCATTTAATTTAAAAATATTCTCCATCAACTGCCATTTCTCGTGAGAGGCCATTCCTACTTTACCTTGCTGAAACCTAGCCATATAATTTTCCCATTCCGCTTGTCGGGGTAAAGTCGCTAACCGTTTGTTATCTTTAATCCAATCAAATTCATCTACAGTATCTACAATCATAACAAGCAAATTGTCTTTTATATAAATCTGCATATCTAAAATACCTACCTCTTTGATTCCCCACTTTACCTCAGGCCAAACAGTTTTATGTTCTTTTACATACTGATCTATTAACTCTTTATTTTCCTTTAATTTCAATACCTGACAATATCTTTTCATATATATTCTTAAATTAGTGGACTTTATGTTTTTCTTAAGAACGACTAATTTGTAATCCCTTTTTAGAAAGCGACATATCTACAAAACGGGCACATGAATTAGGAGGATTACCATTTAAAATATTTTTAATAAGTGCTGCTGCTTCCGGGTCTTTAGCTATCATATACAGATACCCTCCTCCCCCTGCACCAGGTAATTTATAGCCCAAACAATAATCCTTGATGCGCCTTATGATCGCTTCTACTTCAGGGGGATTCGTACCAGGGTCAAGCTGTTTATTCTGGCTCCATGTTTTTCCAACCAGCTTTCCCGTCTCTTCAAAACTATTTCGTTGAATTGCCTCATATAAATCTAATGTATGAGCTTTCATTTCTGACAACAGTTCCAGATGTTCTGTATTATTTAGAAATAAGTTCCTTACAATTTCCCCTAAAATACCTTTAGCTGTACGAGTTATACCTGTATAATAAAGTAAATGGTTAGATTGATATTCAGGCTGAGTAAATAAAAAATCAGGCAACCATTTTACCAAAGGAGATTGATGAAACCCCGAATTAGTTTGCAATAATTTTATACCTTGCAAAACTCCTCCATATTGATCCTGCCATCCACCTCCGGTTGTCAATAATTGCTCTAAAACTAATGTGCGTTGACAAATTTCATTTTTATCCCAACCCAATCCACAAAAATCAGATAATGTCCCTAATACTGTAGCAGCCAGAATAGAACTCGTTCCAAGACCCGAACCTGCCGGAATTGCAGCCAATAGAGTTAATTCTATACCACAACCAAATTCTTTGAGTTGTTCTTCTAAAGAATTAAATTCCTGCTCTTGAAATTCAGGATAAAAGCCAGCTAAAGCTAAAGCGGCTTTAGGGATAGAGAAAGGAGAACCTACTTTATTAAAAGCTCCTAACTCTTCATAAGTTGAAACGGTTTCACTCCTTCCTAAATCAATGGAGCGCAAAATTATATTATACTCTTCACAAGTTTTTATATATACTTGTAAAGGAGGTTGTCCATTCAATTCAATAGCAAGGTTTAAGACATTTCCTCCGGTATATAAACAATAAGGCGGTGTATCTGTCCATCCTCCGGCCAAATCAATACGTGCAGGACTTCTTCCCCATACTATCTGATCTGAAAATACAGATTTTACCGGAGTAACTTTTTTATGTATCAAACTATCTACTAAACCTATTTTTAACAACTCGAAAGCTTTTACTTCATAAGCTAAGGATTCAACGTATTCTCCTTTTAAATCTAAAACCTGCCTGCGAAACATCGAATCATGAATTCTGCTCATTAAAGAAGTATTTGCAGATAATTCATTGGGTAAATCCAAATCATTTTTACAATATTCTTCAGCCACATCTTTCAAATTAAGCTGATAAAACACACTTTTTTCAAAATTGGAAGCTAAAACAGGCCAATTACCTGCACGAAATTCCTCTCTTTGTCTTTGTAACCGTCTCAAATTAGCATTTAATGAAATCTCATCTGCCGATAATCTTTCTGCCTTTAACCAAACATTTTTTCCCTCTTCCAAATCCGGCTCAGCTATCATCCACCGAATTACCAATCCTAATTTTTCTATAGAATCACATACAGGAAATAATGGAACAGACTGAATATCACAACACTCTTTACTCAACCAATTATCCTTTGTCAATCCCCTCTCCGCTCCCCATTTCTTTAAAGGTTTACCCATAAAAAAGGTACTTTCATCAGAAATACTTCCCTTAAACAAGTCATTATATCCGTAAGGACGGGCGGCATACTCTTTATTCCGTACAGGAATTACATCCACACAAACACCGGAAGGTACTGTTAAATCCCAGTCATTTACAGGAACTCCTGTAATAATATTCCGATTGGATAACCTCCAATTTGAACTTACAAAACTGTTCTCTATCCATATCTCGGAATTATCCGCAGTAAGTAAAGAATAAATTGCAGAATTCTGCACAAACATAGCCGGATGAGGTTTCATCTTTTTATGCATAATCGAACGTTGATCGTTTACAATATTCTGAATAGCCAACGTAGAGGATATTAATTCCCGACTTGTTCCATAATGATAAAACTCACCCCCAGGCAATGGAAGAACTGCCACTTTTAATTGATTTATTTCTTCATCTTTTATGATAGGATTATTTCCCAAAGCTAATCCAAAATGACTGTATAAATCATAAAACTTATATTCACCCTCCTCCTTGGAACGTTTCCTTAACAATTCAACAGCTCTATCGCTCAATAGCCAGATACCAATATCCATTAAAAAGAAATGAGTCTGTGTCAGATTTGCAATCTCCTCTAAAGAGGGTTTCTGCATCATAAAATCCATCTTATCCGGTGTTTCCCTTTTCGATAAAAATACACCATGATTCTTCGCTAAATCCGGTTCCACCCATAAACCGTAACAAACCACATCCACATCAGGAATCTCCTGAAGTTGTTCCTGCGAACGAATGTAGACATCTCCACTAGCAATGAGAGTATGTAAATGTTCCGGAGCTTTCTCCATGATTCTTTCATACAAAGGTAATTGAAGAGATAACAAATTTTGTCTTAATCGTTGTCCCCTTTTCCAACGAAACACAGGAATAGGAGTCAAAATTTTACCCGAAGGAGCATAAGCCGGTAACCTACGACTTTGTCCTCCTGCATGCAATAATATCCTTTTACTTTCTCCTAACCAACCTAAAAAATCCTGTTGGGAAACAGAATTTTTCCAACACTCTTCTAACAGCCATGTTGTTCCTCCACCCGAACCCAATTTTTTATCAACCGGATCAGAAGTACAAAACCATTCTTGTTTATTTACCTGTTCAATATCATAAAAGCATTCCACTAGATTAGGAGGCAAAGAAAGCAGTTTTTTCATATTTTAATGAAGTTGTATCAATCTATTTTCTACTTATCAAAAGTAGGATGACTATTTTTACCTAAATAAGCAAAATTAACATATTACCAGCTAGTCTCTACTGTTTTCAGCACAGTAGTTTTATATACAAAAAAGAGCTATTTTAACAAACAGCTCTTTTTCAATTATTATATTATTAAAAAATCTATACTTTAAAATTAAAACTATGAACTCATTTTTCTAAATACCAATTATACATCCGTTTTACTCCTTCTTCTATTTCAACTTTGTGTTTCCACCCCAAAGAATGAAGTTTAGATACATCAGTCAGTTTGCGCATTGTACCATCAGGTTTAGAAGAGTCAAACACAATTTCACCTCCATATTCTATTTCATCTACAATTAGTTCTGCTAAATTCCTGATAGAAATTTCTTTTCCAGTTCCTATATTAATATGGCAATTCCGCACCTCTTTTTCATTTCCTTTTAAATGCTGAAAATCCACATGTTCCATAATATAAACACTTGCATCTGCCATTTCTTCACTCCAAAGCAACTCCCGCATAGGTTTACCAGTACCCCACAATTTAACCTGTGAAGCAAACACACCATATTTTTCCAATACAGCAATAATCTCTTCCTGGTTATTTTTGCCCGACACTCCTTCTACAGGACGCTTATTTAAATCCTCATAAATAGCCTGCCAGTTATTTTCATATAAACATTTTCCCAGATGTATTTTCCGAATCATAGCAGGTAATACATGACTCTTTTCCAAATCAAAGTTATCATTAGGGCCATACAAATTGGTAGGCATCACCGCGATATAATTTGTACCATACTGCAAATTAAAGCTTTCACACATTTTCAGTCCGGCAATTTTAGCTATCGCATAGGGCTCATTAGTATACTCAAGCGGAGAAGTAAGGAGTTCATCTTCTCTCATAGGCTGACAAGCATTTTTGGGATAAATACAAGTGCTTCCCAAAAATAAAAGTTTCTTAACATCATGTTTAAAACTTTCTCCGATTACATTTTGCTGAATTTGCAGATTATTATAAATAAAATCAGCCCGATACACATTGTTGGCCATTATTCCTCCCACATGTGCAGCAGCCAGAATTACATATTCCGGTTTTTCTTGGTCAAAAAATTTACGTACAGCCGCCCCATCCATCAAGTCAAGTTCCTGATGAGTACGCCCTACTAAATTAGTATAACCTTTATCAAGCAAATTTTTCCAGATCGCAGAACCAACCAATCCCCGATGTCCGGCTATATAAATACGGGCATTCTTCTCCATCTTAACCTTGCACTTTATAATGGATTTTCTTCACAAACCGCATATCATGCTCCACCATAATTCTCACTAACTCTTTAAAAGATGTTTTTGTCGGATTCCATCCCAAAAGAGTTCTGGCTTTAGTCGGATCGCCCAATAATTGCTCTACCTCTGCCGGACGGAAATATTTAGGGTCTACTTCGACTAAGGTTTTTCCTGTTTTCACATCAATACCTTTTTCATTCACACCTTCACCTTCCCATGTAAGTTCAATTCCGACTTCCTGAAAAGCTAAAGTCGCAAACTCACGAACCGTGTGGTACTCACCGGTCGCTATTACAAAATCTTCCGGTACATCATGTTGCAAAATAAGCCACATACACTCCACATAGTCCTTTGCATATCCCCAGTCACGCAAAGAATCTAAATTACCTAAGTAGAGTTTATCCTGATAGCCCTGAGCAATACGTGCAGCAGCCAATGTTATTTTACGCGTAACAAAAGTTTCCCCTCTTCTTTCACTCTCATGGTTAAACAAAATACCATTTACGGCATACATACCATAGCTTTCACGATAATTCTTTGTAATCCAGAAACCATACTGTTTAGCTACTCCATAAGGGCTACGGGGATAAAAAGGAGTAGTTTCTTTTTGAGGTACCTCTTGTACCAATCCATATAATTCTGAAGTAGAAGCCTGGTATATTCTTGTCTTTTTCTCCATTCCCAGAATCCGAACAGCTTCCAACATTCGCAAAGTACCCAACGCATCAGCATCGGCAGTATATTCAGGTACATCAAAACTCACTTTCACATGACTCTGGGCAGCCAGATTATAAATCTCATCGGGTTGAACCTGTTGAATAATTCGTATCAAAGAACTGGAATCCGTCATATCTCCATAATGAAGATTGACAAGACGTTTTTGTTTCATATCACGCACCCATTCATCTAAATAAAGATGCTCAATTCGTCCTGTATTAAATGAAGAAGAACGTCGTAAAATTCCATGTACTTCATACCCTTTTTCAATTAAAAACTCTGCCAGAAATGAACCATCCTGACCGGTAATACCCGAGATTAATGCTACTTTTGCCATATTATTTTAAATTATGTATTCACTACAGATTCAAAAACACTATAAATTCAAATAAATTAATTTAGAAATATATTATCTATAAAGTTAGAAATAAAAGAATCTACAAATTTATATTTGTTTATACTTATTTTAAGCTTGTGCGACTCCAATAAATAATATCTTTAAATTTTACTTACCAAACTCTTTTATTCGTTGCTCCTCTTCTATCTTACAAATCAACAACACACCATCTTTTTCAGCAACAATATATCCGTCCATTCCTTGCATAACCACTTTCATATCAGAAGAAATATGAACAATACAATTATTACTTTCAATCATCTTCACCCTTTCACTTACACAAGCATTATTAAAATCATCTTTAGGCAAATGTGTATGTAATGATCCCCACGTACCTAAATCACTCCATCCAAAATCAGCAGGAAATACATATACATTTTTCGCCTTCTCCAACACAGCATAATCTATTGATATACTTACGCATTCCGGGAAATAACGGTCAACAGCTTCCTGCTCCTTCACCGTTAACAAATAAGGATAGATTTTCTCAAAAATCAAATTTAATTCCGGTTGATAAGCAGCCAATGCATTCAAGACAGTATTAACTCGCCAAATAAAAATTCCAGCATTCCAAAAATAGTTATCACTACACATATATTGTTTTGCCAACTCTTTATCCGGTTTTTCTTTAAAGGCTTTTACTTTTTTAATTTCACCCCCCTCATTAACCGAAGCCGACAAACCAGCCTGAATATATCCATAACCTGTTTCCGGACGTGTCACTTTCACTCCTAAAGTAATAATCGAATCAGTAGACAAAGTAAAATCCAATGATTTTTTGATTACCCGTTGAAACTCCCCTACATCCACTACATAATGGTCTGAAGGAGTAACAATAATATTTGCTTCAGGAACTCTTTTTTTAATTTTCCAGCTTACATACGCTATACAAGGAGCTGTATTACGCATACAAGGCTCAAGAAGTATATTGGATTCCGGTAGTTGTGGCAACTGCTCATGCACAAGTTTTTTATATTTAGTAGAAGTAACTACCCATACATTTTCAGGTTTACAAATCCCTTCAAACCTTTCATTAGTAAGCTGAAGTAAAGTTTTTCCACACGCCAAAACATCTATAAATTGCTTAGGACAATCTGACGTGCTCACAGGCCAAAAACGACTTCCTATGCCGCCTGCCATAATTACCAGATGATTCTCTACTTCCATTTGTATAGCTTTCTTTAAAAATATCACAGCAAATATAAAAGAATTTTACGGATTAATTGTCTTTTTTTTTAACTGTTTTTTAACTGTGCTGATATTTGCTCTCTTTTAATTATCTCATCATTGTTCCATTAGTGTAAATCGCATTTTTCTGTAAAGAACCATTCAAAAAGAATAAGTTTTTTATAAAGAGATGATAATTTCCAATCTACCATTAACATCCACACCTTTCCTCTGTGAATTCAAAAGTAAAAATTAAATTCTCATCCCGAAAAAATTCAAAATCCTATTATTTCTAAAATTTACGAAACTTCAGTTTGGCAAAACTCGATTGTAAAATCATGTTTTTACCCGTTAATACTTCAATTTCAAAATGTTGTATCGTATCATTCATTCCAAATAATCTGGCTTTTCTACTAGTGCTCCCTATCATATAAATATGGATAGAATCATCCGTATGATTGAATCTAGCCCATTCACTTTGTGTGCTAAACTCACTATTCCCTGTCCTAGCCAACTGCAACAAATTAAGGGTAAAATCATAATAAGTAAATTCAGGATTCCAAACTTCCTCATCATAAAGATAACTCACATTCATCAACTGCCACCTACCCTCCAATTTACCGTTTACAGGCCTCTTCTCACAAGAAAAGATGAATAAACTCACCAGTAAAATAAAACCTTTTAATTTCATTTTCGATATTATTTTGAAAATCTTATTGTTAACATTCCACTTCCATTCTTACCAAGTAATTTACTTTTATCTACACCCAATGCAAAAATAAAAGCCCAGTTTTTCCATTTAAAAGGAGAATAACTGATTTCTCCCATGCCATGCATATTAATTTCTACCTCCCGCAAAGGATTATGATAGGTTCCCCAATGTCTTGCATGAGAAAATAATACCCGATATCCGACATCAAAAATCTGCCCTTTTATACCTATATGATGTGCTTTCATTCGATTACTTCTAAAACTTAAATCTCCATTAACATTATAAACAGGAGAAAAAATCAATGGATTACCCAATCCCATTCCCCAATGCGACCAACTACTATAAGAACAATGATTGTAATAATTATCATTCCCACTAATTTGATCCGGAATCCGGTCTGTTTCATCATGCAAAAAAGGACCCGTTTGATCCTTAGTCCCAATATACTCATATACAAAACCATTTATCCAATTAAAATCCAGCAACCCAACCTCTACTCCCACCAAACCATCTTTCCAGAAACCATATTGCCAGAACATTTGAGAATGATCTTCAAAAAAATGCTCATAGTAAAACCTTATCCTATACCTTTCTTTAGCATACGCTAAGGAGGCATGCCAACTTCCCAAATGGTTACCATACACATTTACCTGATCAGCCCCGGTGGTTTCTTCATCTCCACTCATAGGAATCAGAACTTTCAGGAAATCAATAAAACGTGAAGGTATTTTTGAAGTAATTTCTCCATTCTTATTATAAATCCGGCCTCCAAACTGTGCCTCCATTTCCAATCCTCCTTCAAAAACCAAAGGAACTCTCTGGCCTTCAAATTTCATAAACAAAGCCTTTGAATGATAAAGCACTCCCCTATTATATTTAGATTTTCCTTCAGCAAAGCTTTTCTGAAAATTATCATCCGTAAATCTTCCGTAAGCCACATGCCCTTTTAGCTGAAACCAAGGTGTTCCCGACCATAAAGTTATATAATCCTCAGTACCTATTTTAACCTGCGGAATGGGTCTTGCATTTGTAGAAAAAGTCATCCCTCCCGAACTCAATAAAGGGTTTTTCAGAGCCATAGCATACTCTTTGCTCCCAATTGTAACCAACATATTGCGATAAATCACTTCCCCATATGCCTGATGAACAAAAAAATTTGCCGTATGATTATAAGCCCCTACTATATCAAGGCCAAACTTATAAGATAAATTTTCATTAATTTTCCCCGGATAATTCACAGTTATATTCAGATAGGCACTTTTCTTTTCCAAAGAACCTTTTCCATAGTGGTTACTTATGAGCCAAAACGCATTATGACGACCTTTTCCATAGCTCACCACACTCTCTAATTTATAATTCAGTTCATTATAAACCTGAGATATACCCAACAGGTAAAAATTAACAAAAAGGATCACACATAGATGCCTTTTCATCCAAATAGAATTTTATTTTTATAGATTAAATACGAGAATCCTCTTTCATTAAAAATGCAGAAGCTTCATGATTATGACTCAATATTTAAAGTAATAGCAAACTCAATCTTTCTCCTTCAAAGAAAGACAACTTTTAATTCAACTAATTTTCTCAAAAAACGCTCATCTCTAAAACAATAGTACGCTAGTCACATAATAAAAGTACAAATATAAATCATTTTAATGATTTATATTTGCACTTTAACAAAAGGTATTATAAATATATTCAACCTTTAACCGGTTAAAGAAACTATTTTTTGATATATTTTCCTGACTGATACCACTCCACAAAATTAACCAGCCCCTCCTGAATATTAACACGTGGCATATATCCGGTCTTTTCTTTCAGTTTTGTAATGTCAGCATATGTTTCTGACATATCTCCCGGTTGCATTGGCAAAAACACTTTTTTAGCTTTTTTACCAAATATACTCTCCATTATCTCTATAAAATCCATTAACTGAATAGGATTAGAGCTACCAATATTATATATCTCATAAGGAATATTTGCCAACGTCCCATTCCCATCAGGTAACTCATTTAAGACTCCCAAGGTTCCTTCCACAATATCATCAATATAAGTAAAATCGCGCATCAATTTCCCTTCATTAAAGATTTTCAAAGGCTCATTCTCACATATACACCTTGCAAAGAGCATAGGTGCCATATCCGGTCTTCCCCAAGGGCCATATACTGTAAAATAACGCAAACCAGTAGTAGGTAAACCATATAACTTACTATAAGAGTGAGCAATCAATTCATTGGCCTTTTTTGTAGCAGCATACAAACTTACCGGTGTGTCCACCCGCTGGTCTTCACTGAATGGAATAGTTGTACTCATTCCATATACAGAACTCGAAGAAGCATATACCAAATGCTTAATATCAAATTTTCTACAACACTCTATCAAATTAACAAAACCCGTAAGATTACTATTCACATAAGCAGACGCATTTTCAAGCGAATATCGTACCCCTGCTTGTGCAGCCAAATGAACCACCTTATCAAATCCCTCACACTCAAATAATTTATCTAATGAATCTTTATCTGTAAGATCCATTCTCACGAAGCGGTAATTGCTATATTTATGACTGGAAAGAAAAACATAAAAAGGACAACCATCTTTAATTTCAATTCCCCCTTCACATAAACGTCCTAGTTTCAATGTAGTATCATAATACTCATTAATTACATCCAATCCCACAACTTCTTCACCATGCATAGAAAGCATATCTGCCAACTTCGCACCAATAAAACCTGCTGCACCCGTAACTAAAACTTTCATGCCTATTTCACTTTCTTTACTATTAATTTACCCCTTATTCAATAATATTGGAAAAGTCTATTTGGTAAAATATTTCTCTTTGATAATATAATATAAGAAAATTACATTTCCTACTAAATATCTCTTCCACATCCTTCGCGGTTCCTTAATCAAACGGTATAACCATTCCAGACCATGTTTTTGCCAACCTAAAGGTGCCCTTTTAACGGTGCCCGCATAAAAATCAAATACAGCTCCGATAGTACCAATGTGACAATTCACTGCCAAACGGTTTAAATGAGAATAAGCCCACTTCTCCTGCTTTGGAGCAGTCATACCTATCCATAATAAATCCGGCAATACTGCATTTATTTTCTCTATCATTTCCGTATTCTCTTCTGCTGTAAACTCCACCTTATAAGGAGGTGAGAAAGTATATATCTCTATATTCGGATACTCTTCCTCTGCTCGTTTTTTAATAAGAGAAAGAACATTTTCACTACTTCCCAGAAAAAAGCATTTCCCTCCTATATTATTAAGTTTATCCATTTCAAAAACAAATAAATCAGCTCCTGCAATGCGTTCTATCGATTTATTTTTCAACCATTTATAAGACTTTACTATACTTATTCCATCCGGAATAAGAACATCTCCTTTCCTTAATGCTTCACTAAAAACCGAATCTTTTTGTGCTACATTATAAGAATGGGCATTTATAGTATTTATTAATAACTTTTTATCTGGTAAGGATGCTAATTGCTCTTTAAACTCTAAAAGAGAAACATCTTTTAATTTGAACATAGTAGAATTGTGAATAAAATAAACAATAATAAATTACATCTATCAAATTAAGTAAACATAAAATCTTATTTATCAGCTATTCTTATAACTTAACACTATACTGTTTATATAGTCCCCATCTCATAAGATAAGTTTTTAATTTCGATATATACCTTATCTTATTGGAGTAGAAAGAAAAAAATTGTTTACCAATCTGAGGATTTGTATCTCTTTCCTCTGGAAAAGAAAACTCACGATTGGTAGTTTTATCAAAATCCACTCTATATCTATTATATTCATTACAATGAGTAGAATCCTTCATAAAACCTTTATTAATTACTTTTGACAAACAAGGATAAACAGTTAATTTGCCCATTTTCCATTGGTTATAGCAAAAACGAATGTACCATGAATCTCTTGTTCCATTCATATATCTTTTTAGCATAGAAGTCATATCATCTCCCAGTGCCTTATTAAATTGACGCTGTAAAGAACGGTTACGAGAAAATTCACACCAATCTTCAATATTCCAATCAATTAGATCCCATCTGTCTTTCCAGGTAGCCCAGCTCCAACAATGAGGGCGACTATAAAGATACGTATTATATGGGTAATCATGCGGAAGAACTATTTGTACACTAAACCCAGATACGGAAAAAACATATTCTGTATCTTCATAATAATTAAGTGCTTTATTCATATAGTCCAGAAAATTAGCAGAAATATACATATCATCTTCCACAACAATAACTTTTCCATAAACGTCAATAACCTCATTTACTCCCGCTATAACAGAAGCAGCCAATCCTTTATTATAATCACTATATTTTTTATGGATAGACTTAAAACCTGTTACATTCTCAACAAACTTTTTCACTGCAGAAACTTTTATAGAATCATC
>Ga0192240_10497_pt1 | contig 16088 bp, 14 predicted proteins | sample Koala_Koa27_H3_FD_131237 | JGI IMG/M metagenome (GOLD analysis project Ga0192240, IMG submission 131237) | Enriched cells from koala feces incubated with labeled cellulose particles, San Francisco Zoo, California, United States - Koala_Koa2-7_H3 ...
ATGAAGAATTCCGGCAACGTGTCATTATGCATCAAAAACGACGAGGCCCCGAATGGACAAACATTGAAGAAGAAAAAAATCTCAGCCAACACCAACTGGCTGGAAAAGTAATTCTGATAGATTGTGTAACTCTATGGTGTACCAATTTCTTTTTCGATTTAAAGACAGATATCCAACAAGCAATGTTGGAAATAAAAAGAGAATTCCAAAACTTTACCCAACAAGATGCAATTTTTATTTTCGTAACTAATGAAATTGGAATGGGAGGAACTTCTGAGAACGAAATACAACGTAAATTTACCGACATGCAAGGATGGATAAACCAATACATAGCTACCCTTGCTGATGAGGTAATCTTAATGATATCAGGAATACCTGTCAAAATAAAAGGATAAGATTTAATCATATAACATCAAAATCAATCAAACAACATAATACTACAATGAAAACATTTTGCATTACGCACCCAGATGAACAGATACGTCCTAAACTTATCGACAAAATAGACAATCTCACTAAACCCAAAGGCTCATTAGGTATACTCGAAGAACTTGCTTTACAAATTGGCCTCATCCAACAAACACTATCTCCTCAATTAAGCCATCCTCAAAACATTATTTTTGCCGCCGACCATGGTATTGTAGAAGAAGGTGTCAGTTTATCCCCCAAAGAAATCACCTGGCAGCAAATCAGTAACTTTCTGCATGGAGGGGCCGGAGTAAATTTTTTATGCCGCCAACATGGTTTCACACTAAAGATAGTAGATGCCGGTGTTGATTATGACCTGCCTTACGACAAAGGTATCATTAACATGAAGGTTCGCAAAAGTTCACGCAACTATCTATACGGTGCCGCAATGACCGAAAATGAAATGGAACTTTGTCTGGAACGTGGTGCTGAAATTGTACGCCAATGCCATAAAGAAGGTAGTAACATCCTAAGTTTTGGCGAAATGGGAATAGGAAACACCTCTTCCTCTTCACTGTGGATGTCTTGCTTCACAGGAATTCCTTTGGAACAATGCGTTGGCGCAGGCAGTGGACTGAATAATGAAGGAATCCGACATAAATATCAAGTCTTGAAACAAGCTTTAGACAATTATCATGGAGATCATTCTCCACATGACATTATCCGCTGGTTTGGTGGACTTGAAATGGTTATGGCAGTAGGAGCCATGCTACAGACAGCCGAACTACATATGATTATCTTAGTGGACGGCTTTATCATGACCAATTGTATATTAGCAGCCAGCCAACTATATCCTGAAGTCATGCATTATGCCATTTTCGGGCATTGTGGAGATGAATCGGGACACAAATACCTGCTCAATGCCATGCATGTACACCCACTGCTACATTTAAACTTACGGTTAGGAGAAGGTACTGGAGCAATTTGTGCCTACCCGATCGTAGATTCTGCCGTCAGGATGATTAACGAAATGGACAACTTTGCCCACGCTTCCATTACCAAGTATTTCTAAAAACATGAGATGGACTAATCTATTGGCTGCATTCATTTTCTTTACTCGCCTGCCTTTCTGGCGCATCAAACAAGTACCGGCAGAAAGCTTCAAGCATGTAGTTCCTTATTGGTCACTGACGGGTTGGCTGACAGGAGGAACTATGGTTGCCATCTTATGGCTGGCCGGGCAAATATTTCCTGTATCCACAGCATGGATTATGGCAATTATAGCCAGACTTCTGATAACAGGCTGCCTTCATGAAGACGGTCTTGCCGATTTTATGGATGGCTTCGGAGGTGGTAGTACAAAAGAACGCACACTGTCCATTATGAAGGATTCCCATATTGGCAGTTATGGTGTTATAGGGTTAATCAGCTACTTCCTGTTACTCATTCAGCCTGGTAAATTGCCATTGGAAATTCTTTGTGCCATAGTCTTTTGTGGAGATTGTTGGAGTAAATTTTGTGTTTCACAACTAATAAATGTATTGCCTTACGCACGTAAAGAAGAAGATAGCAAAGCAAAAGTCATCTATAACCGTATGGCTCCGGTCGAATGGCTAATATCCTTCATAGGAGGCATTGTGCCTCTGACAATTTTTCTATCCATGAAATTATGGTTAGCTGCCATTTTCCCAATCCTAACTTTTAGCCTGCTTTATCTACTAATGAAACAACGGTTGCAAGGTTATACAGGAGATTGTTGCGGAGCAGCTTTCCTGTTATGTGAATTATCATTCCTATTTGGAAGTTTTGGCATATTATGTTATTAAATAAACAGAACATTCATTATCCTATTTTCTATCTCTATTATGGAACTAATACTTATCCGACATACTTCTGTAGACGTACCAGCAGGTATTTGCTACGGACAAACCGATGTACCCTTAAAAAACAGTTTTGAACAAGAAGCCTCTATTACTTTTAATAACCTTAAATCCTATCTAGCCGCAGGAGAAAAATTTGATCATGTATATACCAGTCCGTTAAGCCGATGTACTCGTTTGGCAAACTACTGTGGCTATTCTAATGCAGAACAAGATTCACGATTACTGGAAATAAATTTTGGAAAATGGGAAATGCAACCATTTGATACAAATAACGACCCTCGTTTACAAGAATGGTATGCCGATTATTTGAATGTAGTAGCAACCGGCGGTGAATCCTTTGCCATGCAGTACGAACGTGTAAGCGACTTCTTAAACGAATTGCGTACAAGGTCTTTTCAACGGGTTGCTATTTTTACCCATGGAGGTGTGCTTATCTGCGCCCAAATTTATACACAAACCATAAAGAAAGAAGATGCTTTCAATGCTTTAACCCCTTACGGTGGAATTATAAGACTGCTTTTATAATAGCATTGAAACAGTTGAAGTTACGAGTATAACAAGTATTATCATCAATGTTTCCGAACATTGGTTTATCCGAATAGCCTTTTTCATATCATTCATGCCCAACAGACGGTTGTTATTTCCAATATAAGGTTTCCATACTTCTTCTCCAAAATATTTATGAGGACCTCCAAAACGACAATTCAATATGCCAGCCAGTGCCGCCTCCGGATATCCGGAATTAGGACTGGCATGCTGACTTCCATATCGCCCGACAAAAGTAAGTAATGAAAGATGCCTTGAAACAACAATCATCAGTAGTGCAGTCAAACGAGCTGGAATATAGTTTGCCACATCATCCAGCCGAGCAGCAAAACAACCTATTTGGCGAAAACGATCATTACGATATCCAATCATCGAATCCAGTGTATTCACCATCTTATAAGCCAACATACCCGGAACACCTAATAACGCATACCAAAACAGAGGTGCAATAACACCATCACTCAGATTTTCTGCTAGAGTTTCCAAAGCAGCCGTACGTACTTCCTGTGCCGAAAGTTCCGAGGTATCACGCCCAACAATACGAGCCACCTGCTTACGTCCGCTTTCCAAAGAAAAATCTACTGCTTGAAAAACTAGACATACCTCACGCACCAGTGTTGTACCTGCCAAACATTGAAAAATCAATAAAATTTGCAATACCAATAATAAGCCTGAAGACCATCCTGCAATCCAACGGAGTCCCCAGAACGAAAAGAAATAAACACCCAGAACTAATCCTGCACACATAATACCGCCTTTTAAAAAGCGGGCTTTCCCCCTATTTAACTTATGTTCCAAAAACAAAATCATGCGGCCAAAACCCACTACCACGTGAGGTATGTATGGAGGGTCACCCAACCAACGGTCCAAGATCCACGCCGCTATAAGAGGTAAATTAAGAACAAGTGCTGTACAAGCAATAACATATATATCTTCCATGTCTATTCATTGAATATTATCTACATCAGCCCTCCACAAACCAATGTGCAATACCGTTTACCAATAATTGATTTTCTTCTGAAGATTGTGTAGCAATACGGAAGAACCGGCTGTCCAATCCGCTAAAATTCGAAGCATCACGTATAAGTAATCCATATTCCTTAGCCAAATAATCTTTCAAAGCAGAAGCCTTTCCCATGCGCAAACATACCAACATAAAATGTGTTTTTGTATCCCACACATCCATTCCTCCCAGGTTTTCAAGTGCAATTTTCAATCTGGCAGTTTCTTGTAAGTAGGCCGGTATATTTATGAAACAAGATAAATCATGCTTCAACAAATAATATCCAGCTTCAATAGCCAATTGATTGACAGACCAAGGCATACGGTTACAACGCAAACGCCGAAGCAAGCCTGGATTTCCAGTTACATATCCTAAACGCAATCCTGGAATTCCATAATGTTTGGTCATGGAATGTAACAACAGCACATTATGATAAGCTACAGCCTCAGCCGGACTATACAAAGGAGATAAAGTAAAGTGTTCATAGGACTGATCAATAACAAAACAAACTTCAGGATTACACTTTATTAAATTTTCCAACCTGTGTTTATCTACCACTCCTCCCGTTGGATTGTTGGGATTGCATAGCCACAGCATCCGTACATGTTCTGGTAATCGAAAATTGTCATTTTCAGCAGGAAGGCTATAAAGAGATATAAGAGTATGCTGGTGAATATAACACGCATCGGCGTATTCACTAAAAGTGGGCTGCAAGATTGCCGTATTGGTTTCCCTAAAAGTTTGCGCAATAAGATAGATTGCTTCTGTTGCTCCGTTTGTTACACAAACTTCGTCAGCATTTAAATGAAATTTTACAGCAATCTGACGTTCCAATGTATAAGGTTCAGGCTCAGGATAACTCCCTATATTTCCGATACAATCACATAAATGTGCTTTCAAACCGGAAAGATCGATCTTATTATAAACATTTGAACTGAAATTCGCAACTATCGGACGATTGTACTTATACGAATCATCCCCGTGTCCATCAATCATTTTTCTCCTCCAGTAATTGGTAAATAAACGGCATATTCACATGTTGACGCACATGATTAGCCAACTTATCATATTGCTCTTCTTTGAAACGATAATAATCAAAATCCTGTTTCACACTTGTCAGTTTCTCAGCAAAAGGTTCAAGCAGAAAGTCTATAAAACCAGGATTGTCTAAAATTCCATGCAAATAGGTTCCCATGCAAGTATGATCCACAATATATCCATCCGTACTACCATCTTCCAATATATTTAAAGGAGATTCAATTGTGCCATCAACCGGTATGGTAATCCCCATATGTATTTCATATCCATGCCATTCCGGTTTATATTTTGCCTCTTTCAAAGTACTGTTCAAACCAAACTCAACCTGTCTTGTCACTTTGCTACTTTGCATACATGTACGCACGGGAAGCAATCCCAATCCTGGCATCCGTTCTATATCACCTTCCACGTGTTCGGGATCTAACACTTCCTGTCCCAACATTTGATAACCTCCACATATTCCCATTACTACAGTTCCTTCGCGATGTGCACGAATAATAGCTTGCGCCACACCATTACGTCGCAACTCATAAAGATCGTCAATAGTACTTTTTGAACCCGGCAATATGATAATATCAGCCTTACCCAATTCATCTACATTATTCGTATAAAACAAATGAACACGTGAATCACGTTCTAAAACATTAAAGTCCGTAAAATTACTAAGATGTCTAAGCAAAATAACAGCAACATTTACTTTTCCCTGCTCCATTCTCATTGACTTTGCAGCAAGGGAAACCGAATCTTCTTCCTCAATATATATATCTTTATAATAAGGGATAACGCCAACAACCGGAATTCCACATAGTTCCTCCAGTATTTTTTTACCCGATTCAAATAAGCGAATATCCCCCCGAAATTTATTAATGAGAATACCTTTGACATATTTCCTTTCCTCCGGACGAAGTAACATCAAAGAACCATAGACGCTGGCAAAAACTCCTCCTCGGTCTATATCGCCTACCAAAAAAACATTTGCTCCGGCATAAATAGCCATAGGCATATTCACTAAATCGGAATCACGCAAATTTATTTCCGAAATACTTCCTGCTCCCTCTAGAACAATGGGGTTATAGCATACAGACAAACGGTCATAAGCCGTACATACTTCTTTACGCAATTCTTCACGTCCTTCTTTCCGAAAATATTCATAGGCACTACGGTTCCCAATAGGACGACCATGTAAAACGACCTGCGATGTATGGTCTGATTGCGGCTTAAGCAACAATGGATTCATGTCTGTATGACAAGGTATCCCGGCTGCTTCCGCCTGTACAGCCTGTGCTCGGCCTATTTCCAAACCTTCTGGAGTGACATATGAGTTAAGCGCCATATTTTGCGCCTTAAAAGGTGCTGGTCTATATCCATCTTGCAAAAATATACGACAAAAGGCGGCTACCACAATACTCTTGCCCACATCACTCCCTGTCCCCACAAACATTATAGGATGAAGTCTCTTCATAATTTACTTTTTTAATGCGGACAAAGGTAACAAAAAATGTTCTTATGCTGCTTGCTTTTGTATATTTGTCCATGCCTGCCTATGTATTTACTAAGAATCCTCACTTTTTCCCAATTCCATTTGCTTACTGGAAATAAGATAGCTATATTCGCATTTACAACATTACAACCTATTGAAAATCATTTAAAAGATTAAAGTTATCGCATGTTAAACAGGATTTGTTCTCTATTCGGAATACGTTACCCGATTATTTCTGGAGGAATGGTATGGTGTAGCGGATGGAGGCTGGCCTCAGCCGTAAGTAACGCAGGTGGTTTGGGATTGATTGGTGCAGGCTCCATGCATCCGGACACATTACGTGAGCACATCATTAAATGCAAGGCAGCTACCGACAAGCCATTTGGGGTAAATGTTCCATTGCTTTACCCAGAAATGGATGCAATTATCCAGATTCTACTTGATGAGAAAGTACCCATCGTTTTCACTTCTGCCGGCAATCCTAAAAAATGGACACCTCTTCTAAAAGGACATGGCATTAAAGTAGCCCATGTAGTAAGCAGCTCCAAATTTGCACAAAAATGCGAAGAAGCAAACGTCGATGCCATTGTTGCCGAGGGATTTGAAGCAGGTGGCCACAATGGACGCGAAGAAACCACAACCTTGTGCTTAATTCCAGCCGTACGCCAGGCAACCTCTCTTCCCCTTATTGCTGCCGGAGGCATTGGATCAGGAAAGGCGATAGCAGCCACAATGGCACTTGGTGCAGAAGGAGTACAAATTGGAACACGCTTTGCTCTATCCACGGAAAGTTCCGCACACGAAAATTTCAAAAACTTATGTCTGAATCTATGTGAAGGCGATACCCGTTTGGTTTTAAAACAAATATCTCCTACCCGACTGGTGAAAAGCGTTTTTTTGGATCAAGTTCAAAAAGCGGAAGCCCAAGGTGCATCTATAGAAATTTTAAAACAGTTACTTGGTAAAGGACGGGCAAAAAAAGGGATGTTTGAAGGAAATCTGCATGAAGGTGAACTTGAGATAGGACAAATAGCTTCTACTATACACGAAATGAAATCGGCAAAAGAGATCATAGAAGAATTGGTTGAAGATTTCCAAAAAACAGTTTCAAAGATTCCAAGCGAATTATAAAGCATAAAAAAAGGCTATCTATCCCAGACAGCCAATCTTTTTGTTAACCTTAAATCTAATACTATGAAAAACACATTGCAAATATAATGACTTTCCGCCAATCTCCAAAATTTCACCATAAAACAGCACCATTTATAACATGGTTTAATAAACACTGTAAACTTATTAACAATAACCTCATTTATAAATCAAAAAATTAGTATCTTCATCCCCGAAATATAACTTTAGAACAACAGCTATGCATTATACGATACTTGATACAGATTTATACAAATTTACTACTTCCTATGCTTATATCAAGCTGTTTCCATATGCGTTAGGAACCTTTAGTTTTAAAGACAGAGATTTGACAGTATATACAGAACAATTTATTGAAGAGTTACAGGAAGCGATAAAACAATTAGCTCAAGTTGCTTTAACCGAAGAAGAACTGGAATATATGACAAGCCATTGCCGGTTTCTACCAAGAATCTATTGGGAATGGCTGTCTTCTTTTCGGTTTCAGCCGGACAAAATAAAAATCCATTTGGATGAAGAACACCACCTGAACATTGAAGTTACTGATTATTTATATAAGGCAACCCTTTATGAAGTTCCCCTTCTGTCCATTGTTTCCGAAATTAGAAACCATTCATTAGGGTACATTGCCAACATGACAGATATTATAAATAAACTATCCGGTAAGGTAGAACTTTCCAACATACACCAGCTATCTTTTTCAGAATTTGGCACACGAAGAAGATTTTCATTCGACGTACAAGACAAAGTTGTTGAATACCTCAAAAAATACTCACAATACTGCACAGGAACATCCAATTGCTATTTTGCAATGAAATACGACATGAAACCCATGGGAACACATCCACATGAATGGTTTATGTTTCATGGTGCCCAATTTGGTTACAAACATGCCAATTATTTGGCCTTGGAAAATTGGGTCAAAGTATATGACGGTGATCTTGGAACAGCATTGTCAGACACCTATACGTCAGATGCGTTTCTCAGCAACCTAAGCCGAAAACAGGCTAAGTTGTTTGATGGAGTACGATGCGATTCGGGTAATGAATTTGATTTTACCGACAAACTTATTACCCGTTATAAAGAATTCGGCATTGACCCCACAACTAAAACTATTATTTTCAGCAACGCGCTCGATTTTGACAAGGCATTAAAGATACAACAGTATTGCAAAGGAAGAATACGATGTGCATTTGGTATTGGCACAAATCTGACCAATGATGCCGGATTCAAGCCATCCAACATTGTAATGAAATTGAGCAAATGTAAGATGAATGCTCACCAGGAATGGAGAGAATGTGTAAAGCTTTCGGATGATTTAGGCAAACATATGGGAAGCAGCAAAGAAGTAAAAGCTTGCTTGTATGAACTCCAGCTGGAATAAATACCCTACTTGCTGTTTTTTCGTTTATACGAAAATTTCTGCCACTTTTCTTCCGGCCAATTTTGCCGTTGCATTTCCATACGTGCCATTACAAAAAACAAATCGGAAAGCCGATTGATAAAACATAAGATACCCTTATCCAAAGGATGCTCCCGATTCAAAGTCCACAAGCGGCGTTCGGCACGGCGTGCTACGGTACGTGCAAATTGCAGGTGTGCAGAGATAACGCTTCCACCAGGTAACAGGAAATAGTCATGGTCTACTAGATTATCCATCATAGCATCCATTTCCGTTTCACACAGTTTGGTCAGTTCCAATGCATGCAAAACATTGGGATTCACCACTCCGGGTGGAGTTGCCACATGGCTCATTATTACCATTAATTCTTTTTGAATGGCATGCAGCAATTCTTGCCACTCATCGTCCGGCGGTAAAAAAGAACGTATGACACCCACCAACGCGTTCAGCTCATCCAAACATCCATTAGCCTCGATACGAATATCATCTTTAGGGACACGACTTCTTCCATGAAGCCCTGTCATGCCTTCATCTCCAGTACGTGTATATATTTTTTTCATTGCATTACGATGGAATTATCAAACATTGATTAATAACACAAAGCCTCCAGTCAAAAAAGTTTCATTAAATCCACCTCACCCCAATACAAATGCACATAACTGGCCAGTACATTCTTATATCGGAACAATGAGGTTGGAACAATACGGCCTTTAGCATCTTTCATTTGTGCTACAGAAGATAATATGTTTCCATTTTCATCGGATGAACCAGCTATTTGCGTATAATGAAATTCATGTCCTCGCAATTGCTGCCCTTTATATATCAATTGTCTGTATCCCAATGACAGCTTGCGTTCTCCTTCCCTATTTGTTATATGAAAAGGTAACACGCCTGTAAGCGGATGTATTGTTTCACAATCATTATTCATTACTCCTTGCGACAAATAAATCATGCCACCACATTCAGCCCAAATACGCCCTCCTTCCTCCGCATACCTTCGGATAGACGATAATGTTTGTTTGGCGGCCGACAATTCTTCAAGATGTTTCTCCGGATATCCTCCGGGCAGATACAATAAATCAATGTTCTGCGGAATATTAATATTTTGTTCCGGATCAAAATAAGTCACGATTCCCATATGTTCCAAAAGCTCTACATGAGCTGCATACAGAAAGGAAAAAGACTCATCGTTACGGGCAACCCAGATACGTTTATTCCCTTTTACCGCCAAATGCGTCTGTACAACATTGGGTACAGGAAGCATTGCAATATTGAGTAATTGTTTCCAATCCACATGCTGTTCCATCAAATACACTAGATATTCAATAGCATCAGTCCCTGACGACCGGCTGAAGTCCAACCCCAAATAACGCGAATCCTGTTCCAAAGCCTTATCTTTAGGCAAATACCCCAAACAGGCTATTCCAACATCTTTACAGGCCTCTTGCAACATCTCGTAATGACGTGCCGAACCTACACGGTTAAAGATGACTCCCGCCACCTTTACATCCGGACGAAAATGGGCGAACCCGGACAACAAAGGTGCCACCGAATAAGCAACCGAACGGGCATCGACCACCAATATAACGGGCAAGCCAAGTAAACCTGCAACGACGGCAGAAGAGCCCCGCTCACGGTCATAGCCGTCAAACATCCCCATCATACCTTCCACCACACAGACATCCGCACCAAAAGCATGACGGGCATACACATCTTTTACATGCCGACCGGATGCCATGAATAAATCCAGATTGACCGATGGATTCCCGCATACAGCCGTGTGGTATTTGGTATCAATATAATCGGGACCACATTTAAACGGTTGTACATTAAATCCTTTTTTTACCAGCAAGGCCATTAAACCACGGCAAACGGTGGTTTTTCCACTTCCCGACATAGGAGCTGCTACTAAGAACTGGGGAATAATCATCGCACAATCAAATTAATGTATAAACAAAAAACGGAAAACAGGCCGTTATCATCCATCAATCCATTTCTCTTGCTCATTAAAATCTGTGCAAAGGTAAACATATCTCCAACAAAAAACCTTATCTTAGCTGCCAAAATAAAAAACACCGAATGCCATGATAACAGAAGAACTTAAAAAACTATACTTATCATATACCGGAAATGAGCCGGAAAGCATTGACGAACTGCCCTCTTCAGGCTCAAACAGACGATATTTCCGCTTGATAGGACAACCGACCTTAATTGGAGTCAGTGGTGAGTCCATCGAGGAAAACCGTGCTTTCCTCTATATGGCGACACATTTCAGGCAGAAAGGTTTGCCCGTTCCACAAGTCCTGGCAGCATCTGACAACCAAATGTATTATTTGCAGGAAGACCTAGGTAACACCCTACTATTCGATGCAATCGAAAAAGGACGCAAAACCAGTGTGTTTGATGAAGAAGAGAAACAACTATTGCGTAAAACCATCCGTTTATTACCAGCTATACAATTTGCCGGAGCCGAAGGAATGGATTTTTCATATTGCTATCCACTACCAGAATTCAATAGCCGAAGCATCTTATGGGATTTGAACTATTTCAAATACTGTTTCCTCAAAGCCACAGGTCTAGATTTTCAGGAAGACCGGCTTGAAGATGATTTTCAGAAAATGTCCGACGTATTGCTACGCAGCAGTTCTGCAACTTTCATGTACCGTGACTTCCAGAGCCGCAATGTCATGATAAAAAACGGAGAGCCTTGGCTCATTGACTTCCAGGGAGGACGCAAAGGCCCTGTATACTACGATGTAGCCTCCTTCTTGTGGCAAGCCAAAGCCAACTATCCAGACAGTTTACGCAAAGAGTTGTTGAAAGAATACATCGATGCCTTACGCAAGTACCAGCCTGTGGACGAAGCGTACTTTTATGCCCAATTGCGTCATTTCGTTCTGTTCCGTACGATGCAGGTATTGGGCGCATATGGATTCAGAGGATATTTTGAAAAGAAGCCACATTTTATACAAAGTGTCCCGTTTGCCATCGACAACCTGCGACAATTACTTCAGGAACCTTACCCTGAATATCCTTATCTGTGTAAAGTATTACAGGAACTTACAGAATTGAAACAATTTACAGACGATTTGCAAAAGCGCCGTCTTGTAGTAAAAGTTACCAGTTTTGCCTACAAAAAAGGCATTCCGGAAGATCCGACCGGAAATGGAGGAGGCTTTGTTTTCGATTGCCGTGCAGTAAACAATCCGGGGAAATACGAACGCTATAAACCTTTCACCGGCTTGGACGAACCGGTTATCCGTTTTTTGGAAGAAGACGGAGAAATTACAACCTTCCTAGAGCATGCCTATGCTTTGGTCGATGCTTCAGTAAAACGATATATGGAGCGTGGGTTTACCCACCTGTCCATTTGCTTTGGTTGTACGGGAGGCCAGCACCGGTCTGTGTACTCAGCACAACATCTGGCAGAGCATCTTAACCAGAAGTTCGGCATACAAGTAAACCTGGTACACCGCGAACAGAACATCGAACAGACGTTCAAAGCTAGAAATTAAGCACACCCGATATGCCGATGAAAGCCATGATATTTGCCGCCGGTTTGGGCACACGGTTAAAGCCTCTGACAGACAATATGCCGAAAGCACTTGTACCTGTTGCCGGCATTCCCATGCTTGAACGGGTCATACTCCGTTTGAAAGAAAGCGGTTTCGATGACATTACAGTCAACATCCACCACTTCGGACAACAAGTTATCGACTTTCTGAATACCCACAACAACTTTGGCATTCAGATACACATCAGTGACGAACGCGACCTGCTGTTGGATACCGGTGGCGCCATACACAAAGCACGTCCTTTTCTGGATGGCTATGAACCTTTTCTGGTACACAACGCCGATATACTTACCGACATGGACTTACGGGCATTTTACCAACACCACCTGGGCAGCAATGCCGAAGCTTCGCTGCTGGTGAGTAAACGGAACACATCCCGTTATCTGTTATTCGACCAGCATTACCAACTGAAAGGATGGACCAATAAAAATACCGGCGAGATAAAACCAGAAGGACTGGAATATAAAAACGGGCAATCGTATATTGAAATGGCTTTTGGAGGGATTCATGTCATTTCTCCTTCGCTGTTCCGCCTCATGGAAAACGACAGATGGCAAGGGAAATTTTCCATCATCCCCTTCTACCTGTCGGCCTGCCAAACCAGCCGTATTCTTGGCTATCCGCTACAAGATGTACACTGGTTTGACATCGGCAAACCTGAAACATTGGCCATTGCCGAAAGCTTTTACCAAAACCAAACTGCACATTGATTAATTGCATATTACCAATACGTTGACCCACAACAGAAAATTGTCAAACCTTACGTTAAGTTTCTACAACTCTAGGCTAAAGTTTTAGAAACTTAGGGTAAGTTTTTGTAACCTTAGGCTAAGGTTACAACTTAAAACCTGTATTGATTGTTTTTGCGTAATACCTTGACATACTTTTGTGCCTGCAATAAACAAAATTACAAACCGTCCCTACCCAGCACAAATCCTTTTGTTATCACCCGAAAATCCTGTTATGCCATAACATTTTCAAGGTTCTCTTTTTGCCTACCCAAAGTTTTTTATAACTTTGCGGCAGTTTTGGTTTCATCTCTCCCTTGTTGCCCAAGGGAAGATGGTGAAAAGGGAATCAGGTGCAAGTCCTGGACAGACCCGCTGCTGTAAGTTCCACCCAAAGTCTTTGAATAAGAATCAAGAAAGTCACTGTCTGATAGACGGGAAGGCATATTCAAAGACGGAACAAGTCAGAAGACCTGCCATTACCACATAAGTTTTAATGCTTTCGGGAAATAAAGCAGTGAAACATCGAGCATTCCGTTCTTTATATTTTCATAAAGAAACCTTCTCCTTGTACATACCTGTCCTGAAAGCCGGTTTTAAGGATTGCAAACAAGGTTTTATATGAAAATATTCTTCTATTTGTTCTCACTTTCATGGTTGCTATACCTACCACTTTCGATGGTGTCGGCTCAGGAACAGGTCACACTTTCCGGCAAGGTAACCGACGACAAAGGCCTGCCTTTATCCGCAGTGTCCATTGCCATAGAAAACACGAACACTGGAACCTACACGGATGACAATGGCCAATATACATTGAAGGTTACCATCGGCCGGCATTCGGTCGTAGCATCCTCCGTAGGATATCAAACCGTGAAGAGGTATCTGGAAGTTTCGCATCATATGCAGGTGGACTTCACCTTGAAAGAAAGTGCCGTATCACTCAATTCCATCGAAGTATATGGAAAGACGCAAACGCAAAAGGTCAAGGAAGGGGTATTTGCCGTAAATGCCTTGGATGTAAAACCCATTATCAATTCCCTGAACAATCTGAATGACTTGGTAAACCGTACAACAGGTATCAAAGTGCGCGAAGAAGGAGGAGTCGGTTCCGATTTTGACCTTTCTATCAATGGTATGTCCGGCAATTCGATACGCTATTTCATAGACGGTATGCCGCTCGATTCCAAAGGTAGCGGAGTATCGTTATCCAACCTGCCAGTCAATATCATTGACCGCATCGAAATATACAAAGGCGTAGTTCCCGCAAACCTGGGAGCCGATGCCTTAGGCGGAGCAATCAACATCATTACCAAACAGGAAAAATCCAACTACCTAGATGCATCTTACGGAATCGGTTCTTTTCATACCCACAAGGCCGATTTAAACGCCCAAATCGTTGAATCCAAAACCGGACTGATTGTCAGACCAACCTTAGGTATCAACTATTCAAAAAACGATTATACCATGAAAGACGTCGAAGTGTGGAACGAAGCGACAGACCAATATGTATATGCCGACCGGAAACGCTTCCACGACGATTACTTCTCTCTCCTGGGACAAATAGAAGTAGGTTTCGCCAACACATCGTGGACAGATGCTTTCTTCATTTCAGGTTCCTATTCCAAAGTCGATAAAGAACTTCAAACCGGTTCTGTGCAAACCGTCGTATATGGAATGGCCGAAAAGCAAACAGATGCATGGAACCTTTCCGCACGCTACCAGAAACGGGATTTCCTGATAAAAAACCTACAACTGAATGCTTCGCTATCGCACACCTGGGACCATTCACTGACGATAGACACCGCATACCGGAACTATGACTGGGACGGTGACTACATTTTGAGTTCACGCAATGAAATAACAGGTAATAAGCGTTCCATGCGTCATTACAAACGTCCCATGACCCTGGTTCACGCCAATGCCGACTATGTGCTGAATCCCCATCACAGTTTCAACCTGGATTACGCTTTAAGCCGAACCGGGAACAACCGTTTTGATGACGTAGATACCGATTTTGAACCCTCCAACGACATATTGTCCAAACACATTATGGGCATATCTTACCACCAGTCCTTTTTCGACACCAAATGGGATAACATATTCTTTATAAAAGACTATATCAACCATGCCAATATCAGACAAACAGACTCAGGTTCAACTACCGGCTCAAATAAAGTACGAGGTTCCATTACAAAAAACTATATAGGATACGGAATAGGTTCACGCTTCAGGATTATTGCCCCATTTGCCATAAAAGCCTCCTACGAACACAGCATACGTCTGCCCATTGCACGCGAATTACTGGGCAACGGTTCCACAATCTATGCCAATGCGGCATTGGCTCCGGAAAGCAGCAACAACCTAAACTTCGGTTTCTTCGGAACATGTCACCCGGCAGCCGAACATACTTTGTATTATGAGGCAAACGGTTTTCTGCGCAATGTAGACAATTTTATCCAAATGCAGGTCATTGAGAAAGAAGGTATGCTGCAATATCGGAACGTACCGGCCGTACATATTAAAGGGTTTGAGGGTGAAGTGCGTTATGACTGGCTGAACAAATTACAAATAACCGGTAATCTTAGCTATCAGGATGCACGCGACCAGCAAAAATACAAAACTGACGGAAAGCCTTCAGCCACTTACAATAACCGGCTGCCCAACCGTCCCTGGTTATTCAGCAGTGCTGAAATCAGCTATACATTCCACAATATCATATTGCAGGAAAGTAAATTGCGCCTAAACTGCAACTACGAATGGGTGCACTGGTTTTTCCTGACTTGGGAAGCATACGGTTCATACGAAAACAAATCGCGTATTCCCACTCAGCACATCTGCAATGCGGGAATCTCCTACTCATGGAAAAACGACAGCTA
>Ga0192240_10498_pt1 | contig 16049 bp, 8 predicted proteins | sample Koala_Koa27_H3_FD_131237 | JGI IMG/M metagenome (GOLD analysis project Ga0192240, IMG submission 131237) | Enriched cells from koala feces incubated with labeled cellulose particles, San Francisco Zoo, California, United States - Koala_Koa2-7_H3 ...
GGGTAAAAGAAGACGGAAGCTGGAGATATAAGGACAGCAAGGGCAATTATGTTGTCAATGACTGGAAGACCAGGGACGGAAAGTCCTATTATCTGGGAAGCGAAGGACAGATAGAGAAGGACACCTGGATTGCCAACACCTATTACGTGGATGGCAGCGGCGCCATGGTCAGGAATGGCTGGATCCATGCCGACGGCAAGGACGGCCTTAAGGAAGAAGGCTGGTATTACCTTGGCAAGGACGGCAAGGCCGAGGAAGACGGCTGGAAGAATATAGGGGACGGCAGGTACTGTTTTGACAGTGACGCAAGGATGCGTACGGGCTGGTATTATGAGGGCAACAACATCTATTACCTGGGTGAGGACGGCGCCATGGCCAGGGGATGGATGTGCCTGGGGTTTGATGAGGATAAGCTGCCCCAGGAAGGTTCGGTATCCAAGGAATATGCCAGTGCGGGTGAGGATGCCCGGTGGTTTTATTTTCAGTCCAACGGCAGGGCTAAACGGGCGGATTCCAAGGACTTTAAGGATGCTTCCATTGATGGGAAGAAGTACTATTTTGATGAAAACGGCGTCATGCTTACGGGCTGGCACGCGGTCAAGGCGTCCCCGCAGTCCGGGGACGCAGTGGGGATCAGCCGTTTTGTGTACCTGGGCGGACCGGATGACGGATATCTGGTAAAGGGGCAGTGGATGGAACTGTCCCGGCATCCGGGGGATTCCGGGGACAAGGGCGTGCTGAACCGGCTGGATTCCTACAAAGGGCCCCGGGAAGGGGATAAGGAGTGGTATTACTTTGAGAAAGACGGTGTCCCGGCATATCTTAAGACCACGGCAAGGACCATGAACGGGGCCATTACTAAGATTAATGGAGAGGCATATTTCTTTGACCAGTATGGATGCAGGCAGAACGGGCTTGTGAGGATAACGGCCCCGGACACGGTCCTGACCGGATATTTTGGGGACAGGGATTCTGACGGTAAGATGCGCACCGGCAGGATTGACGGGATTGCAGACGGTTCCGGGGAAAAGCATACGTTTTATTTCAATGCATCCGGTTCAGGCAAGGGCGCCGGGCTCAGCGGGGAAAAGGACGGATTCCTTTACTATGACGGGCTTCTTGTGACCGCAGGGGAAGGCACGGACTACCAGGCCTTTAAGGTGGACGGCAAGGTGTATCTGGTGAATACCGCGGGCAAGATACAGACCAATGAGAAGGCCTACAAGGTGGATGGGACCTATAAGTACCGGCTGGACGGCGGAATCTTGTACCACACGGACAGCAGCGGCGCAAAGGGCGGCAAGGTGTCCGCCGGCGCGGCGCTTCCGGAGTTTGAGTGTAATGCGGAGTATAAGCTTTAGAACGGACCTCCTCAACCACGCGTTTGGAGCCGGACGGTTCCAGGCCGCCGGAGCATATGTGACAGGCACCTCTTGGCTGTATCACCGGTATCAGGGATATCAAGAACGCATTTAACCGGTCTTTGGCCGGTCCGGTCATACAGCTGTGTCACAGTGTGGGGATTACGGCCTGTGTAGGGGACATGAAGCGGCAGATTTCCCATTTCTTTGGCCCAGGCCCTGCAACAATAGCCTTCTGACAACCGCATGCGGATAATCAGAAGGCTATTTTTGCGGGGCCTGTATTTCCGCGATAAATCTGGGCTTATCCGCGTCCGGAAGACTCCATCCCCGCAAGGTATTCCGTGGGTGTCATTCCTTCCTGTTTCTTAAACAGCTGTGAAAAGTATTTTGGGTTATTCCCGCATCCTATCTGCATGGCAATGGCCTGGATGGATGCGGAGGGATTGGCGGTCATCATATCTTTTGCCCGCTGCATCCTCATTTCAGTGAGATAGTGGGAGAATTTCTGTCCGGTTTCTTTATAGAATTTCTTGCTTACATAATCCACATTCATATAGAGATGGTTTTCTGCAATCGTCTTCAGGGACAGATTGGGGTCCTGAAGATGTTCTTTTACATATTCAAAAATCTGCTGTGTCATGGAGCTGTAGCGGGCAGAGGACAGGCAGGCATGTACGGTTTCCCTTAATTTTGCGAATACAATCTCCCGAAGCCGGGGCAGATCTGTTTCTTTGTCAATCCGGATAAGCCAGTTGGTAAGCTCAATGGTGGACTGGGACGGCTGGGATGCCGTGATTTTAAGAAGTAAATTGCCTGTGAGCTGTTTTAGGAAATCCAGGCTGCTGATCCCGTTCAGCAGTTCCTCCACCTGGCTTAGGTATTCCATGCCCCGTTCCATTCCGTTCCTGGAGGATGTTTCCCTGAGGAGATTGGCATACAGTTCCTGGAGCTGGGATATCACGCGGTTATAGTTACAGGTATAGATGGCGTGGAAATGATTAATGTAATAAATCATGCCGAAGCGTCTGAGTTTGTCCACTGCTTCTTCCAGCAGGTCCTTAAGACTGGAGTAGGCGGTCAGCCGTGTCTCCAGCGTCACCTTCTGGCGGGGAAGCGGGGCCTGCTGGATGAAATTCCGCAGATGCTGATATCCATCACCTATGTTCTGGAAAAATAACAGCAGGGTATGGTTTACGTAAACACCGTATATGATGGTCCGGGGCATATTGGTTTTTGCATATTCTTTCATCAGCCCCAGAAGCGGTTCCAGGTTTTCAAATTCCAGGTAATAGACATACAGCAGTTTATAGGAGGTAAAATAGAAATCTATATACTGTTCATACTGTTCAAGGATGGAGTCCAGTGTCTTGTCCTGGCAGATGCATTCATTGAGTATGCTGGACATTACATTATGGAGTATGTTGCTTTGGGCTGTAAAATGTTCAAGGCCCAGGCTGTTGTTTAACCGTATCTGACAGCAGTCTTTCTTGCACTGTTTCATACAGTCAATGATCTGCTGGTCATCATAGGGTTTGAGGATATAATGTTTGACGCCGTACTGCATGGCGGTTTTTGCATATTCAAATTCGCCGTATCCGGACAGGAGGATGAACTGTGCCGGGATTCCTGCCTCATGTGTGCGTTTGATCAGGTCCAGGCCGTTCATGCCGGGCATCCGTATATCAGTCAGCACGATATCCGGGGATTCATCCAGGATCATATCATATGCCTCAATTCCATTGCGGCATACGCCGGCCAGTTCGATATCATGGCTCTTCCAGTCAATGGTGGCGGACAGTGCCTCGCGTATCAGCCGTTCATCATCCGCAATTATCAGTTTGAACATATCTCTCTCCTCCTGTTGCCGTGTTTGGGATTTCATCCCCGCCTTCGGATGGGTTTGGGCGGTATGGAAGGGTAATGGATGCCACTGCGTAGGAATCCTGGTTGCACAGGGACAGTCCGTAAGCATCCCCAAACAGTATCTGTATCCTCTGGTTGATATTCAAAAGACCGATACCGAATCCATTGGGCTTTGTCTCACGGTTGGCCAGCTTTTCCAAAAGCCCGGGTTCAAAATAGGAACCCTCGTTCTTTACCTGTATGACAGCCAGCCCGCCGTCCAGAAAGGTATCCACAATGATATGGCACTCGTCGGTCATCTCCTCCATACCGTAGTGGATGGCATTTTCCACAAGGGGCTGTATGGTCAGGGGCGGTATGGATATATCCATAAGGGAGGGCGATGCGTGTATCTCATATATCAGACGGTCCTCAAAGCGGATTTTCTGGATGGTCATATAGGATTCCACCAGCTCCAGTTCATAAGAAAGAGGAACCAGGGATTCGTGATGGGACAGGTTTGAGCGGAGCAGGTTGCCCAGGGCGCTGACCATCTGTGTTATGGCGGTATTCCCGTTCATCTTTGCCATGCTGTTGATGGATTCAAGGGTGTTATACAGGAAATGGGGGTTAATCTGTGATTCCAGGGCCTTCAGTCTCGCATCCTTTGTGAGGAGCTCGTTGACATAGTTGACCTTGACCAATGTCTGGATCCGGTCCGCCATCTGGTCAAACTGCTGGTGCAGCTTTCCAAGTTCATCCTGGCGGAGGCTGTACTCATCCTCCACAATCGTGGGAGGAAGCTTGTCTTCACGGAATGTCTGCATTTTCAGGATCAATGAATTAAACTGCTTCACGATATAACATACCAGACCGCGGGAAAGGAACACAACCAGCACAAAACCCAGGAAAAGGCCAAAGACCATCAGACCCATGGCCAGTTTCAGCGAGGTCTCAATGGAATCAAAGGGAATCAGGCTTACATATCTGTATTCATAGTGGGGCAGGGTGCCTATGACGGAAAAATAAGTATGGCCATTGGCGGAGAGAAGCTGGTAAGGGCGGACCGAATGATCCATAAAATATGCTGCATCCCCATCGGACAGGGAATCGGACGCGTAAAGAATCTGGTTATCTTTATCCGTAATGATATACCGGGAACCGTCATAAAGGGTGACGGCACGGTTGGAATCCGTGACAGCCTTATCTAAATCCAGTGCAATCATGAGACTTCCCAGATGCGAGAATGTCAGGTTATCGATTTCCAGTACATTCCTTGTGAGCAGCATATAATCATCACGCCCGCGGTAATTCCATGTGACGGCCCCGCTGCCGGGGGCTGCGTTATCCCTGGCAGTCCGCACCATCTCAGGGTCTGTCTTTGATAACAGCGCCCAGTTGGTGCAGTTGGAGAATGTATCATTATATAGGGCAATATAGGCAAGACCGTTGGACTTAAAGGACTCATAGTGGCTGAGCAGTATGGCATTCAAACGGCGGTTGGCGTTGCTGCGCACAATGGCGTCATCGGATTCCCGCAGGGCGGTCAGCTGTTCCTGGACCGTGGGATCGGATATGATACTGGAAGACAGGGTTTCTATATTCCGGAGCTTTTCTGATATACTGTAAGATGAAACAGCCAGGTTGCCGGCAATGGTTTTAAACAGCAGTTCATTATATAACATGGTACAGAGATAGCTGCCGCACAGGGAACAGGCCAGGATGATGGCCGCGGACATAAGAATGATGGACAGCAGCTTATGTTTTAAGGATGTATTATTAAACCGTTTTCTGATTCGTTCCATTATCTTCCTCCTGCATGAAACCTGACAAAGCCATTATAAGTGATTGTCATGGCAAAGGCAATATCAGGGAGAAGGGCAGCGGTTTTTTGGTGGGGAAAACACTGTTTTTTAGGAGCAGGTCGGTTTTTTGGGAGAGGATGGACGGTTTTGGGGCTCACGGCAATGGAGCCTTACTTGGTAAAATACAGGTAACAAAGCAAAGGAGGTATTTAAGTATGAAAAAAACAGCATTTGCCCTGGCAGTGGCCGTGACAGCAGCGGCATGCGCCGGATGCGGCGGGGGACAGACAGCGGGGCAGACAGATGCGGCCGGGTCAGGTACCCAGGGGCAGGTCCGTACAGGCGCTCCCAGCAGCAGTGAGGGGGAACTGATTGTTGCATGGTGGGGCAACCAGACAAGAAATGAGAGGACGCAGAAGGTATTGGACCTTTATACACAGGAGAATCCGGAAATCACCTTTGACGGACAGCCATCCGAATTTTCCGATTATTGGAATAAGCTCGCAACAGCCGCGGCAGGAAATTCCTTGCCGGATGTGCTTCAGATGGATTATAAATACCTGGACCAATATGTGGAAAATGGACTTTTGATGGATCTAAGCCCTTATGTGGAAAATGGCCTTTTGGATATTTCCGACTGTAATCAGGGGATTATTGATTCAGGAAAGGTAAATGACGGTTTATATGCCTTATGTATCGGAATTTCAGCCCCATCCCTTGTCTATAGTAAGACCGTGACAGAACAGGCAGGCGTGGAGATCAAGGATAATATGACCATGGATGAGTTCCTGGACATATGCCGCCAGATTTATGCAAAGACGGGGTATAAGACAAATATTGCCTATGGGGATGGTGAGCAGTATGTTGAGTATCTGCTGCGTTCCAGGGATATTACCATGTTTGGGGATGGGAAGCTGGGCGGTGAGGCTTCCGACTATGTGGAGTATTTTGAACTTTATGAGACAGGGATAAAGGAAGGGTGGCTTATTGACCCGTCCGTATTTGTGGAGCGCACCAAGACCACGGAATTAAATCCCCTTGTATACGGTACAAGCCCTGAGAACATGGCGTGGTGTACCTTCCATTTTTCCAACCAGTATCCGGTTCTGGTGGAGTCCGCCGCACAGGGCAACGAGATTGGGATTACCACATGGCCGTCCAATGATGTGGGAAAGTCCAACTATTTAAAGCCGAGCCAGTTTTTATGCGTCTCTAAGGATGCCGGGAATCCGGAAGAAGCGGTCAGGTTCATAAACTGGTTCACTAACTCCACAGAGTGCAATGATATCCTGTTGGGCGAGCGCGGGGTACCGGTATCCCAGTCCGTGGCTGAGTCCATCGCACTCAGGCTTCCTGAAGCGGAACAGGAGATGATTGCCTATGTAAACGATGTGGTAAGTGTTAATTCATCGAAAGTGAACCCACCGGCGGGAAGCGGGGCCAGTGAGGTGATTGATTTGCTGAACCAGCTGGAGGAACAGGTGTGCTATGGCCAGATGACAGCAGAAGAGGCCGGAAACCAGCTGTTTACCATGGGGAATGAAATGCTGGCAAAGTAAAATACTCACTTTTAAGAGGATGGATTTGAGATGAATAAAATAAGACAACTGGCAAATCAAAAGAATACGGCAGGTTATTTCTTTACCCTGCCGTTTATCATCGGCTTTTTTATGTTTTTGGTGGTTCCCATGGGGATGTCCCTTTATTATTCCTTCTGTGATTATAACATTCTTTCAGCCCCGGTTTTTACCGGTCTGGATAATTTTAAGCATATGTTCAGGGACGCTACATTTTTCAAGACACTGAAAGTGACGTTTTTCTTCGCCTTTGTGTCCGTTCCGTTAAAGCTTCTGTTTGCACTGTTTGTGGCCATGCTTCTGTTGAAAAATTCCAAACTGTCCGGGTTTTACAGGGCTGCTTACTATCTGCCGTCCATCATTGGCGGCTCCGTGGCTGTCTCTGTGCTGTGGAAGAGGATGTTCTCGTCGGACGGCGTCATTAACTCCCTCCTTCAGCTCATTGGAATTGACTGTCATGTTTCGTGGCTGGGGAACACCAGTACAGCTATCTGGGTGCTGATCCTACTGGTGGTATGGCAGTTTGGCTCTTCCATGCTGATATTCCTGTCCGCCCTGAAGCAGATTCCGGCCTCCCTGTACGAGGCGGCCATGGTGGACGGTTCCGGACCTGTTTACCGGTTTTTTAAGATCACCCTGCCTTTGCTGACCCCAACCATCTTCTTTAATCTGGTGATGCAGACCATAAGCGGATTCCTGGCATTTACCCAGTGTTATATCATAACAGAGGGAAAACCGCTGAACTCCACCCTGCTTTATACGGTCTATATGTATCAGCAGTCCTTTGAGTTTTACAACACAGGATATGGAGCGGCGCTGGCATGGGTCATGCTGGCAGTGATTGGTCTGATTACCCTGGCACTGTTTGCCACAAAGAAGTTCTGGGTATACGAGGGAGGATTTTAGGAATGAAATCAAAGGGCGTCATATATGACATTATCTATAATATCTGCGTATTTGCAATCGGCATTGCCATGATATATCCGTTACTCTGGATGGTGATGAGTTCCTTTAAAGAATCAAACACCATTTTTACCACGGCCAGCTCCCTGATCCCGGAGCGTTTTACACTGGAGAATTACATGAACGGCTGGAAGGGATTTGGAAAGGTGACCTTCTCCACTTTCTTTAAGAATTCCCTGGTAATCTCTGTTATCGCAACCTTTGGGACGGTCATGGCATCCTCCCTTGTAGCCTATGGGTTTGCCAGGTTTCAGTTTAAAGGGAGGAAAATCCTGTTTACCGCCATGCTCCTTTCCATGATGCTGCCGGCACAGGTGCTGATGATCCCCCAGTACCTGTGGTATCAGAAGCTGGGATGGGTGGGAACATACCTTCCGCTTATTGTTCCTTACTTCTTTGCCATACAGGGGTTCTTTGTTTACCTGATGTCCAACTTCATATCCGGAATCCCCTATGAGCTGGATGAAGCTGCGAAGATTGACGGCTGTTCCTACTTTGGACTGTACCGGTATATCATATTCCCCCTGATAAAACCGGCGCTGGTAACCGCCTGTATCTTTTCCTTTATCTGGCGGTGGGATGATTTCCTGTCCTCCCTGTTATATGTAAGCAAGACCACCATGTATCCGGTGAGCCTGGCCCTGAAGCTGTTCTGCGATCCAGGCGCCGCGTCGGATTACGGAGCCATGTTTGCCATGGCCACGTTGTCCATCCTGCCAGTGCTGGTTATATTCCTCATATTCCAGAAACACCTGGTGGAAGGAATCAGTACATCCGGGCTCAAGGGATGATGGTGTGAAACAATGGAAGGAAGGACATCTGTACCGTATGGAATGGGAATGGAGGATGAGGCGTGACAATGCAGTTTATAGACGAGAGAAATGGGAAACTGATTGATGAGTTAGGGAAGATGGCCCGGACGGATGCTGTCCATGTGGGGAATTACAGGATGGTCTGCACCGGACAGACATGGCGGGACGCGGACAGCATTGAGGAGGGGGAGTGGAAGGAATTTCCGCCGGGCGGTATCTGGGGCGGGGACAATGTGTTTTATTGGTTTTGTACAGATATAGTCATTCCGGAGGAATTCGCAGGGGCATGTGTGGTCTATGGGCTTGAGACCGGGCGGGAAGGCAGCTGGGACGCCACCAATCCCCAGCTGTGCGTCTATATAGACGGGGAACTGAAGCAGGGGCTGGATGTCAACCACAGGGAGGTGGTCCTGACAGAATGTGCCAGGCCGGGCCAGGTGTACCGCTTGCGGCTTTCAGCATTTACGGGTAACCGGAATTTTAACCTGGTGCTTCAGTCGGCGGTGAAGATGCTCCACAGGGAGACAGAGAACCTGTATTATGACTTGGAGGTGCCAAGACGTGTGCTGGAACTGTTGGAACCGGAGTCAGGCGATGCGGTCATCATCAGGAAGGCACTGACCGAAACCCTGAATCTCCTGGACTTCAGAAGGCCATTTTCACCCGGATTCTACCGCAGCCTGAAGATGGCGCAGGACAATATAAGGGAATTTTACAGCCAGGAGTGCAAAAATGGCCGGGAAACCATATATACCGTGGGACATACCCATATTGATGTTGCCTGGCTCTGGACCCTGGCAGTGACAAGAGACAAGGCGGTACGGAGTTTTTCCTCCGCACTGGAGCTGATGCGCCAGTACCCGGAATTCATTTTCATGTCCAGCCAGCCTCAGCTCTATCAATATGTGAAGGAGCACGCGCCCCGGGTCTATGAGGAAATCAAAGAAAGGGTGCGGGAGGGAAGATGGGAGACGGAAGGGGGGATGTTCCTGGAAGCGGACTGCAATCTGTCCTCAGGGGAATCCCTGATCCGTCAGTTTGTATACGGCAAGCGTTTTTTTAAAGAAGAGTTTGGTACGGACAGCCAGATCCTGTGGCTTCCGGATGTGTTTGGATATTCCGCGGCCTTGCCCCAGATTATGGAAAAATGCGGTATCCGTTATTTCATGACTACCAAAATAAGCTGGAGTGAGACGGATAAAATGCCTTATGACACATTTATGTGGGAAGGAATAGACGGAACCAGGATCCTGACCCATTTTATCTCTGCAAGGGATTATAATGCCAGCCTTTTTGTGGAAGGAAAAAAGCGGCCGCCCCATTTTACCACCTACAATGGCATCCTGAACGCCTCGCAGACAAAGGGCACCTGGCAGAGGTACAGCCAGAAGGAATTAAACAGCGGGGCGCTGATGTGCTTTGGACATGGGGATGGCGGGGGCGGGCCTACCAGGGAAATGCTGGAGAACCAGAGAAGGCTGTCACGGGGAATTCCGGGATGCCCCAGAACACAGATGAGCACTGCAAAGGATTTCTTCAGGCATCTGGAACAGGAGGTGGGTGGCAGGAAGGAGCTGCCGGCCTGGGTGGGCGAACTATATTTGGAATATCACCGCGGTACCTATACTTCCATGGCCCGCAATAAAAAGTACAACAGAAAGGGGGAAATCCTTTTAGAGAATCTGGAGGGACTGAGTACAGCCCTGAATGTGTGGGGGGAAACCGCGGAAAACCACAGGGAGGAGATAGAGGCACTGTGGGAAATCCTGTTGAGGAACCAGTTCCACGATATCCTTCCCGGTTCTTCCTGCAAAGAGGTCTATGAGGATTCAAAGAGGGAGTATGAGGAATTATTTGAACGGGGAAATGGCCTTAAGGACAATCTTCTTAAAAAACTGACGGTTCTGTCCAGGGCAAAAGAGGGTAGCATGATGGTGTATAACCTGAACGCTTTTGAGAGCAGCCAGGTTGTGGAATGCCCATATCCCCAGGGGATGGCATATCCGGCGGCGGTCCTTGGTGATGACGTCTGCCCCATTCAGAGGACCTATGACGGCAAAGGGATTTTTATGGCGGAACATATTCCTGCGAAGGGAAGCGCGGCCTTTTGGGTGGAAGAATCATCTGCCGTTAAAAGCCGGGTGGGAGTGGACGGCGGAGTGGTAGATACGCCATTTTTCACAGTGAAACTGAACCGTTCCGGACAATTTTCCTCGTTTGTGGATAAACGGGCGGGGAGGGAACTGCTGAAGGAACATGAGAAGGGGAATACCCTTGTGACCTATGAGGACCGTCCCCATTACTATGATGCCTGGGATATAAACAATTATTACACCGAAAAACCATATCCCATTGACCAGGATGCCAAAATCACTGTTTTGGAGGATGGCCCGGTAAGGACGGTGATCCGGGTGGAACATGAATATCTCAGTTCCCGGATTGTACAGGACCTGGTCTTTTATTCCGGCCTGGACCGGATTGACCTTCATTACCAGATTGACTGGCGTGAGAAACAGATTCTTTTGAGAACCTATTTCCCTGTTGACATCCATGGGACGGAGGCCACATATGAAATCCAGTATGGTAACGTGACAAGACCTGCGCACAGGAATACATCATGGGACCAGGCAAAGTTTGAAGTGTGCGCGCACAAATGGATTGATTTGTCGGAGGATGATTATGGCATCAGCATATTGAATGACTGTAAGTACGGATGTGACATACATGACGGCGTGATAGGGCTGACCCTCCTTAAATCGCCTGTTTATCCCAACCCGGACGCGGACCGGGAGCATCATGAATTTTCTTATTCACTGTATCCGCACAGGGGCGGCTGGAAAGCGGCGGGCACCATACAGAAGGCATATGAATTCAACAATCCCATGGAGGTCCGTATAAAGGAAGAAGGGGGAGGGACCCTGGTTCCCGGCCGGGCTTTGGTACGGCCCGACAGGGATAATGTGGCTGTGGAGGTCATAAAGCCCGCGGACGACGGAAACGGATACATCATAAGGCTGTATGAGGCATTTAACAGGAACGGTGATATCCGGCTGATGATGGGGGCGCCTGTCCGGGCGGCCTGGCAGTGCGATATGCTTGAGCATGACCAGGCGGGGCTGCGGACAGACGGGAATACGGTTACGGTCCATATGAAACCTTATGAAATCAAGACGGTAAGGGTTCTTATGTGAAACGTTGTTGGGACGCGGGAAGTGGACGGGAAGAAGACGACCGGATCAACAGCAGATGAAGCAAGGGAAATCGGAAAGCGGCTGCATGGATGCGGCCGCTGATATAGGGAGGAATGGAAGATGGAAATGGAAAAGCCAACATATCCCCAGCTCGGGAATATTTACGAGGGGGATTATTATAAGGATCTGCCCTTTGAGGATTACATAGATTTTAACCAGCCGGTTCCTGGGACCGCGCAGGGGACCCCGGTATTCGATATAAGGGACTATGGGGCCGCAGCCCAGGAGGGAAGGCTGAATACGGAGGCCTTCCAGGCTGCTGCTGATGCATGCCGTCTGGCCGGAGGCGGAACCATCCTGGTCCAGGGAGGAACATATCTGATGGGTACGGTGTATCTGTATGACAACACTGTCCTGCATATTGCCCATGGAGCCGCCATAGCCGCTTCACGGGAGAATGGAAGGATTGACCGGGCATTCCTGCGCGCTGACGGAGCAAAAAACCTGGTGATTACCGGGGGCGGGAAGGTGTGTGGGAATGGGGAGTACTATGTGTATGAGCCAAAGCTTAAGCCCAGGCTCCAGCCGCTTCTGTTAAGCCATCTGGCGCCAAGGGGAACCATTGACCTGGAACTTCCGGACACAGCCCTGCGCTATCATTACAGGCGCAGGATCCGTTTCTCCGAGGACAAATATCTGGAGGGAATCGGGCCAACGTCCAGGCCGGACTACATGGTATGGCTGAATGGCTGCAGCAATGTGCGGATTGAAAATATCATATTTGAGGACGCAATGAACTGGACACTGAATCTGTTCTGCTGTAAAGATGTCCTGGTTCAGAATCTCGTAATCAACAATAACCGTCATGTGGCTAATACCGACGGAATCGATGTGACCGGCAGCAGCCAGGTGGAAATCAGCCATTGTTATGTATCCACTGCGGATGACGGGATTGTACTGAAGAATCCGCTGGAAACAGGCCGGGACATGGAGGACATACATATCCATGACTGCCAGGTGATAAGCGTGATGAACTGTTTCAAAATCGGAACAGAGACCAGGTACGGTATTTCCAATGTCCTGGTGGAGGACTGCCATTTCCATATGCCGGATCTTTATCCGGGATGTACTTCGGGGATTTCCATTGAGTCGGCGGATGGAAGCACGGTTACCGGCATCACGGTGAGGCACATCACCATGGACAGGGTACTCTGCCCGCTGTTTATCTGCCTGAATATGCGCAACCGGTATAAAGAGGAGTATACGCCGGACGGCAGCGGGGCGTATTGGGGCGGGATGATTGAACATATAATGATAGAGGATATCCGGGCAAAGGAGGTGGAGGTTCCCAGCCTGATTACCGGATTTACCGCTGTAAACAGAGAAGGGAAACCAATCCGCAAGGCGGTAAAAAACATAAAGATAAAGGACTTCGCTGCAGTATACCGCGACAATGAAGAGTTACTGGCGGTTCCTGACACCATTGAGGAATATCTGTGCCAATATCCGGAGAATAACACCTTCGGGGATGTGGATGCCTTTGGCATATGGGCCCGTCATGTGGATGGGCTGCAGCTTCAGGATGTGGATATCATACCGAGAAGCTGCAATACCAGGGAACCTATCCGTATGTATGATGTTTTGCCGCTGGTATAAATAATTCAATGCTGATTGTAATAGAAGATTGGTTTTAATGAGTTCTCATTGGGCCTGAGCAGGTAGATGCAGGAAAATGGAATCCGTGGGCAGAGGGAGTGCGGCAGATGCTGCACTCCCTCTGTTTTTGTATAGGGGATATACGTGCAGCGTGGAATGGATGTGTTGTGGACATGCCGTGGGGGCGCCCGGCCTATATTCTGGTTGAAAAAAGAAATCTGGTTTGATATACTGAAATGGCGGGAAGAATCGTGAACATGAGGGGAAGCCATGCCGTATGGCAACCCATGACATGAGGAGACCCCGGTCAAACAACAACCGGGGCAATTATGAAAAATCTATGTGCAATTTTACCATTAAACCTGTTTGAACATATCAAGTTCTTATGAAATTAGTATAAAAAATAAATATGAACGAAATGTGAATCCAATGTAAACAGATTATGAAAGATTACAAATCACCATAGATTGCCATGGACTGCCCTTGGCCATACCACGGGCAGCCGGGGCTGCAGAGAATTGAGGGAGAGAGAATGGAACAGGAATTAAAAAGAAAGACAATGGTAATCGGGCACAGGAATCCGGATACGGACTCCATCTGCTCGGCTATCTGTTATGCCAATCTGAAGCGCGCCCTGACAGGGGATGAGTATGTCCCGGCAAGGGCCGGGCATGTAAACGGGGAGACACAGTTCGTGCTTAATTACTTTGGGCTTGAGGAGCCGAAGCTGGTGGAGGATGTGAGGACCCAGGTCAAGGATATCGAGATCCGCAAGACCAAAGGGGTGGCGGACAACATTTCCCTGAAAAAGGCATGGAAGATCATGCAGGAGAATAATGTTGTGACCATTCCGTCCGTAAGGCCGGATGGGACCCTGGAAGGCCTGATAACGGTGGGCGATATTACAAAGACATACATGAATATCTATGACAGCAGCATTTTGTCCAAGGCCAATACACAGTATTCCAATATCATCGAGACCCTGGAGGCAGACCTGCTGGTGGGGGATGCGGATGTTTACTTTGACAAGGGAAAGGTCCTGATTGCAGCGGCCAATCCGGACCTGATGGAGTTTTACATTGAACCCCACGACCTGGTCATCCTGGGCAACCGGTATGAGTCACAGCTGTGCGCCATCGAGATGGGGGCTGCCTGCATCATTGTGTGCGAAGGGGCAGGGGTGTCCATGACCATCAGGAAGATTGCCCAGGACAGGGGCTGCACCGTGATAGCCACAACCTATGACACGTATACGGCTGCCCGTCTGATTAACCAGAGCATGCCCATCAGCTACTTCATGACAAGGGAGCATCTGATTACATTTAACAGCGATGACTATACGGATGAAATCCGTGAGGTCATGGCCAGCAAGAGGCACAGGGACTTCCCGATCCTTGACAAGGAGGGAAGATACCTGGGAATGATTTCACGCCGGAACCTGCTGGGCGCAAGGGGCAAACAGGTGATCCTGGTGGACCACAATGAGAAGAACCAGGCAGTGGCGGGCATTGAGAGCGCGGAAATCCAGGAAATCATTGACCACCACAGGCTGGGCACGGTCCAGACCATGTCGCCTGTATTTTTCCGCAACCAGCCCCTGGGCTGCACGGCCACAATCATTTATCAGATGTACCAGGAGGCCGGGGTTAAGATTGATAAGACCATTGCCGGGCTGCTGTGCAGCGCCATTGTGTCCGATACCCTGCTGTTCCGCTCGCCCACCTGCACGGCCGTGGATGAGACGGCGGCCAGGGCCCTGGCCAAGATGGCGGGACTGGACATTGAGAAATACGCAATGGAGATGTTCGGGGCAGGCAGTGACCTGAAGGATAAGTCGGATGAGGAAATCTTCTATCAGGATTTCAAGCGCTTTACAGCCGGCAAGGTGCTGATCGGCGTGGGGCAGATCACATCCCTGAACGGCGAGGAGCTGCAGCACTTAAGGGGCAGGATGACTGCCTTCATGGAAAAGGCCCATGAGGGAAGCGGCCTGGACATGACCTTCTTCATGCTGACCAATATACTGACCGAGTCCACGGACCTCATATGCCAGGGACAGGGAGCGGTCCAGCTGGCGGCCAAGGCGTTCCATCTGGATCCGGAGGAAGCAAAGGACCAGGAAGAGCCGGTCCTGAGCCTGCCGGGGGTGGTATCACGTAAAAAACAGTTGATTCCGGAGCTGATGCTGGCGGAACAGGATTAGGGGGAAAATATGTCAAAAGAATACTGGAAGCCGGGCAATATGCTGTATCCCGTGCCCGCGGTCATGGTCAGCTGCGCACGTCCCGGGGAGACGCCCAATATCATCACGGTGGCATGGGCGGGCACTATCTGTTCCGATCCGGCGCAGGTGTCCATTTCCGTGAGAAAAGAGAGACATTCCCATGATATCATCAAGGATACAGGGGAGTTTGTCATAAACCTGGTGAATAAAAGGCTGGTGCGGGCAACGGATTACTGCGGCGTCAAGTCGGGCCGTGATGTGGATAAGTTTGCTGAGACGCGGCTTACGGTCCAGGAATCCCGTTATGTGAAAGCGCCGGGGATTGAGGAAAGCCCGGTTAATATTGAGTGCAAGGTGAAGGAAGTAAAGGAACTGGGAAGCCACGATATGTTCATTGCAGAGGTGGTGGGCGTGACCATTGACAACCAGTACATGGATGACAGGGGCAGGTTCAACCTGAACGCCTCCGGCCTTGTATGCTATTCCCACGGCGAGTATTTTGAACTGGGGAAAAAGCTGGGCAGCTTCGGATATTCGGTGAAGAAGAATATTAAGAAGAGACGCCCCGGCGTACCGGATGGAAAAAACACTAAACCCAGGCATCCGAAAAGGAAC
>Ga0192240_10496_pt2 | contig 15975 bp, 13 predicted proteins | sample Koala_Koa27_H3_FD_131237 | JGI IMG/M metagenome (GOLD analysis project Ga0192240, IMG submission 131237) | Enriched cells from koala feces incubated with labeled cellulose particles, San Francisco Zoo, California, United States - Koala_Koa2-7_H3 ...
AAAACATTATCCTTGACCATACCATTGAGCTGCGGAGTATTCCAACCATTAAAAATCTTGTAAAAAACAATGTGGGTATTTCGTATCTGCCAACATTCACGGTAGAGGAGGAACTGGGAACAGGGGAATTAGAAGCAATACATACTGATATTGGGGATAAGACCATCACAGCGGTTTGCGCCCATCATAAAAACAAATGGCTCAGCCCCCTGATGCAGCTGTTCATCGACCTGTGCGTATCAATATCCGCCTGATCATCCAAGGACGATTCTGGTCCCGCTCTCCCCAATCATGGCTAACGGAGCCTTTTCCAGGGATGCGATTACCGATTTCCTGCCCTTTTTGCCGCGGGCAAATTCCATGGCCGCCACTACCTTGGGAAGCATGCTGCCCGGCGCAAAGTGGCCCTGGCTGCATAAGCGTTCCGCTTCCTGCACCGTAATCTCCCTAAGCTCCCGCTGGTCAGGTTTTCCGTAATTGACAGCCACGCGGTCCACGGCCGTAAGGATGAAGAGATAGTCCGCATCCACCAGCTCCGCCAGCCTGGCCGAGGCAAAATCCTTGTCTATGACAGCCGGCACGCTTTCATAATCCCCGTTCTCATCCAGCACCACCGGAATCCCGCCTCCGCCGCAGGCAATGACAATGAACTCATGGTCCAGAAGATTCAAAATGGAATCCTTTTCCGCGATATCCATGGGTTTTGGTGAAGCCACCATCTGCCGGTAGCCCCTGCCCGCGTCTTCCTTCATACACAGGCCCGGATTTTCCGCCATCATCTTAAGTGCCTCGTCCTCCGGGTAAAAACTGCCAATGGGTTTGGTTGGATTTAAGAAGGCAGGGTCCTCCTTATCAACCACAATCTGCGTCACCACGGTTGCCACATGCCAGGGCATGCCCTCCCGGCGCAGCTCCTTCTTAATCCCCTTCTGCAGATGGAACCCGATGTATCCCTGGCTCATGGCCGTGCACTCCGGCAGTTCAAAGGCCGGAACCTTTCCATCCACCGCGCTTGCAGTGTCAAACGCCTGGCGTATGATCCCCACCTGGGGGCCGTTTCCATGGCTGATGATAATCTCATGCCCTTGTTTTATAAGTCCGATAAGGGCCGGAGCCGCATTGTCAATGCGCTCCTGCTGCTCCTTCGGCGTATTGCCCAGGGCATTGCCGCCCAGGGCTATTACGATTCTTGACATAATATACCCTCTCCCTTTTCTGTCCGTTATCCTTGCCGCCCTTAGGTCCGGCCCGGTATCCCTATCCTCTGTGCGTAACCGCTCATGCCTTTGGCTGCTGCTGTGTAATACAGTGGATGTTGCCGCCGCCCAACAGGATTTCCCTGGCGTAAAGCCCTACCACCCTGCGGTCCGGGAAACATGCTTCCAATGTCTTCCTGGCCTGCTCATCGTTCTCATCATGGAACATGGGGAATACCACTCCGCCGTTTGCAATATAGAAGTTTGCATAGGAAGCAGCCAGCCTGTCGCCCTCCATGCGCGGAAGCGTCCCGTCCACAGCGTCCACGCCCTCGCTTTCCTCTTTTGTGATAAGGATGTTCTTGGGAAGCATCAGCTTGTGGATCTTAAGCCTGCGCCCCTTGGCGTCTGTCTCAGTGTTCAGCACGGCGTATGCCTTCTGGCAGATATCATACTGAGGGTCGTCCTTGTCGTCGGTCCATGCAAGGATTACCTCTCCCGGGGCAATATAATGGATGATATTGTCCACATGCCCGTTGGTCTCATCATTGTAAATGCCAAGCGGGATCCAGATGATTTTCTCCAGGTTCAGGTACTCCTTCAGCACCCCTTCAATCTCTTCCTTTGTAAGATGGGAGTTCCTTCCTTCGCTTAAAAGACACTCCTGCGTGACAATCAGCGTGCCCTCCCCGTCCACATGGATGGAGCCGCCTTCCAGGACAAAATCATCCAGACGGTATCTGTCCTTGCGCTCAATGTCGCAGACCTTCCTGGCCACATGGTCATCCTTATCCCATGGGAAATACAGTCCGTCCACCAATCCGCCCCATGCGTTAAAGGACCAGTCCACGCCCCTGACTTCAGATCCATTGGTCACAAAAGTAGGGCCGCAGTCACGGATCCAGGAGTCATCGGTGGACATTTCCACCACACGCACCTCCTCAGGAAGCTGGGACCTTGCATTGTCATACTGGGCATTGCTTACGCACACGGTCACTGGTTCAAACTGGCTGATGGCCTTTGCCACTTCCACAAAAACCTTCTGGGCCGGTTTGGCGCCCAGTCTCCAGTTATCCGGACGTTCGGGCCAGATAATCCAGCACCCGGCATGGGGTTCAAATTCTCCCGGCATCCTGAAACCGTCCTGTTTTGGGGTAGTTGTATGTGTTTTCATATAAAATACCTTCCTCTCGTCATACTATTATTTTTTCTTTCTCCACGGCCGCCTCTGTCCTGTCTAAAGGCGCCTTTCCTTTTTTGGCTGCCAGCAATTCCCCCACGCCGATGAATACAACAGAGCCAATGGTAATGGGCAGCACTTCATTTAATGTCTGGGCATCAAAGCTCATGGGCACTGCAATGAATACCAGGGAAATGACTATCATGATCATGGGGAGGGCTGCCAGGACCTTTAAGAATGCCCTGCCTCCTCCCACCTTAAAGGGTCGTTCTGTTTCCGGGTCAATGGCGCGCAGCTTCAGGAACGCCGGGAATACGGGCAAGTATGCCAGCAGGAACATCACAAGGTTCAGTGCAAAGAAGCTCCAGAACAGGTCCTGGTTCGGAAGGATGGGAGCAATGACCACAACCACGCTGGCCACGATACCGTTCATCATGGCGGCGCCCACCGGCATGCCGTTCTTCACGCTCTTTCTGGCAAATACCTTTGGCATATCCCCCTGTTCAGCCGCATAACCGGCCACATTGTTCACGCCCAGGGACCAGGAAATCATATTGCCGAACAGCGTGAGCACAAACATGATTGCCATGATGGAGATGAACAGGCCGCCTGTCCGGCCGGTCAGCAGCTGAAGGCTGTCAATGAGCCCGCTGCTGGTACTGACCTCAGCGGTGGGAATCGCCACGCCGATTCCAAAGGCAGAGAATATGTAGATTGCCGCAATCACAAGACCACCTGAAACAATGGCCTGGGGAATCTGTTTTTTAGGATCCTCCATATCGTCCGCAAAGGTGCACACCACCTCAAACCCCAGGAAATTAAAGAGGATGACGGATATGAAGGACAGGCTCTTTGTATCAAAGCTGGGCATCAGTGAAGCCGCCGTGTACTCGTTGGCCACCCCATGGGTCACTGCCCCGTATATGCCAAGTCCGCCTACAATCACAGCCAGCAGCACCTTAATCAGGGCAGCGCCGTTGAGGATCCACACACTGTCGCACACAGGGAAAAAACTGATAGCCACAATCACCCAGATAAATGCCAGTTCAATGATTAATGAGGGAATGACCCCAATGGGACGCCCGATGACAATGCTGAGCATTTCCGGGCACATCACTGCCAGGGATGCCATCCACAGGGGGAAATTAATCCAGTAATACCAGGAAACCCGGGTTCCCCATTTGGAGCCAAAGGCCTTTCTCACCCAGTCATACAGTCCGCCTTCCCCGTCATAGGTAGTGCCCAGTTCCGAGGCAATCAGCCCATAGGGCAGCAGGAAGGTAAGCATGAGGAAAATCCACCAGAAATACTGGGCGTTTCCGATTGCAGCCACCGGCGCCGCTGCTTCTGCCACAAATACAACGCAGATAACGGACAGGATTGCATCTGTTAATTTGAATTTTTTCTTTCCATGTGTTTCAGCCATGTGTTTTGCCCCCTTTTATGCTGAATTACAGCGTTCTTTTTAAGAATACTTCCAGGTCCGCCTTTGCCTTTGCTTTTTCCTCTTCGTCCGCTTTTTTCTCAGCCTGTCCCAGGAAATATACAAGCAGTCCCCGCATGGCGGTCAGGCGGTTCTCTGCCTCGTCAAACACAATGGAATAACCTGCGTCAATCACTTCATCCACAACCTCCTCCCCTCTGGAGGCAGGCAGACAGTGCATGAATTTCACATGGGGCGCGGCCTTGGCCATCATGGCAGGGGTTACCTGGTATTTCGGATAGAAGATAGCCATCCTCTCCTCCTCGGAAAGCTCTGCGTCATACAGTCCGTACCATACGTCTGTGTAAACGAAATCCGCGTCCTTAAGGGCTTCATCTTCATCATCCGTAACCAGGAAGGTGCCTCCGCTTATCCTGCAGTTTGCCTCTGCAATTGCCCTGTGGTTTTCATTTAACTGGTAGCCTTGCGGCCCAAAGTGTACGAAATTCATTCCCATCTTGGTGGTGATGAACATTAAGGAAGCGCATACCTGGGTGGCGTCCCCTACGAATACAACCTTGCAGTCTTCTAATTTCTTACCTGCCGGCAAATGCTCAATCATGGTGCACAGGTCGCCCATTTCCTGGGTTGGATGGTTATAGTCAGACATGCCGTTGATAACCGGGATTGTTGCGTTCTTAGCCAGGTCGGCCACACTCTTGTGGCGGTCCACACGTGCCATAAGGATGTCTACCAGACGGGACAGGACCGCGCTTGTATCTTCGATTGTCTCATGTCCTCCTAACTGGATCTGTCCCGGAGCCAGGTACTGTGCATGTCCCCCTAACTGCTCCATGGCAGTCTCAAAGGAGACCCTTGTCCTGGTGGAGGACTGCTGGAAAATCATACCCAGGGATTTATTCTTTAATAATTGCGGGTAGTAACCGGCCTTGATGCATCGCTTAATCTTTAATGAAAGATGAATGATGTCCATCAGTTCCTCCTTGGTAAATTCGTTTGTGTCGATGAAATCCTTTACTGACATGTTCATTTCCTCCTGTAATATGTTTTTGTTTTTTCGTACGTCCGGATGTGAGCCTGCCATGCATCATGGATACGGTATCTCCTGAGGCTTCTTGTGTGTCCGGCGCCTTGTGACATCATCATAGCGCCCCGGGGCAGGGTTTAAAATCATCCCCGGGATGGATTCGCAGATCTATGACCCCCTCCCGCCGTCTCATGAAAAAGGATGATTTTATTCATACTTTCATCATAAACCAACTAAACTTTCCTAAACTTCTTGTGCATATTGCATAATTTTTTTTAGATTTATCCAAAGAAACAATTTGCTAAATCTTCTGTTTTTTGATATATTTTAGGTGCCGCATACAGCAGCATGTCAGAGGAGGATTTCATGGATATACTGATTTTCATTTACAACATTTTCCTTATCGTTCTTTATACAATGGTTCTTACCTTCTGCATCATTAATTACAGGCACAAAAAAAGGCAGTTGACTGCCGCAACTGCCGTTCTCTTCCTTTTTTATATATTAGACAATATCATTATCTACATGACCGAATTCTTAGACGGGTTCTCTGTCCGCTACGACCTGCAGTTCATGAGCGCGCCTGCCTTTAAGACTCTTATATTCCTGGTGACCTCCTTCTGCCTGGTTTCCATCCAGCATCAGGTGCTTCCCCGGCGCCGGAAAAACCGGGATACGGCCGCCCTGGTGCTCTTAGGCCTCAGCCTCCTGTTCATCCCCACCGCGGGATACGGCGCGTTCAAGGTCTGGCTCTATTATCTTCCGGCCCAGCTCTTTACCTTGTATCTGAGCGTTTCCGGACTGCTGTACCTGAAAAAACATCCTGGGGAACTGGACCGGGAAATGCATTCCTATAAAAGCCTGCTGTGGATTACCGCTGTTTTTTCCCTTCTGATAATGACAGAAGACACCATCGTCATCTTTTCCTTTGACGTTTACTCAGATATCATGGTCAAAATCAATAACCGCAGCTTTTCCGAGGACATGATGAGCATCCTGTATTCAGCGTATGCCCTGATATACCTGACCCGGCAGCTGCAGGGCCCGCTGATTGAAATCCAGGCCCCTGGCAAGGCCGGAAACACTGCCCCCGCGCCGGATGACGGAATGCAGGCAATGACGGATGCAGGGCCGGACAGCAACACCGTATTCCTCCATTTTGCCAGCCACTACCAGCTCACCTCACGGGAACAGGATATCCTGAGGATTCTTCTCACGGATAAGAACAACCAGGAAATCAGCGATGCACTGTTCATCTCCATCGGAACCGTCAAGACCCATGTGCACAACATTTTCCAAAAAGTAAATGTGACCAAGCGCAGCCAGCTCCTGAAGGTTTATTTTGAATATTCGAAGGACATGCCCTGGAAATAAAACCAGGGCCGTAACACCTGCTTAAAATACGCGTGGGTGCGGCCGCAGGCCGCCTTATGCCCCATCTGCCCCGTCCAGCCGTTCCATCACCGGCCACTCCCTCTCAATGTAAAACATCTCGTTCAGCATCAGCCAGTTGGCCCTGAAAAGGCTCATCAGCTGCCAGTACCCGGCCCCTGACAGTCCATATTCCTTGATAAGGTCAAACTTGGCCTTCATGCTCCTCACATCCTCAAACCACACCTCATGCTGGACCCCGTACTGCCAATACCGGAAGTAAGGGGACATGGCAGTCTCATCAAACCGTATATCCACCCCGAAATCAATGGCAAGCTGCACTGCCTGGTGGTTGTTAATGGTTTTGGCCCTGGTCACGCCCCGCTCATAAGGAAGGGCCCAGTCATATCCGTAATTAGGTATGCCCAGGCTCAGTTTCTCCCTTGGAATGGCGGTGACCGCATAGTCCACCACCCGCCTCACCATGTTGATGGGGGCCACGGCCATGGGCGGGCCCTGGCTGTATCCCCACTCATAAGTCATCAGCATGGCACGGTTGGCGGCCGCGCCCAAAAGGGCGTAATCAATCCCCTCATACAAAAGCCCCCTCTGTTCAGCCGAAGTCTTGGGGGCCAGGGCCACGGTTACCGGATAACCGAACAGGTTCATGACCCTGGTGGTCAGGTCCACAAATGCGGCAAAGCCCTCCCTGTCATCTGCCAGCACGTATTCAAAATCAATGTCCAGGCCGCCAAACCCCTTATCCTGCATGGTCCTGCCCAGCTCCCATATGATCCGCTGCTGCAGTTCATGGCTGCGCACCAGGGCTGATACCAGATTATTATTAAAATGACCGTCTTCCCCCAGGGGGGTCAGTGTCAGGATGGGACGCGTCCCCCATTGCTGCGCCCGCTCAATCATCCACGCATCATCGCTCATGGGCGGGACCAATTCCCCTTCCAGGGTAAAGCCATAGGAAAACACCTTCAGCCCATCCAGGTAGGGCAGGGTTTCCTCCAGCACCTCCTCATTGATGAACGGGTACGCATATCCGCTGGTATAGAGCAGTTTCCTTCCCTCCACCGTATTGCCGTCAGAAATATAAAGAGCCTGGCCAACGGCCAGGCGGTATGGGTATTCTATCTGATTGTCCCATAATATTGTTTCTGCTGAAATATTGTATGATTTTGCAATGGAATCCACACTGTCTCCCTGTTTTACCACATATATATCCAAAGCATGCTCCTGAGCCTGTATTTATTGAATTATATGCGGCAGAAGCCAGTCCTAATACGGAAATATCAGCCTGTATCCGCTGCCCGTTTCAGGCAGCCCGCCAATCCGCCGGTTAATCCACCAGGCGCTTGGTCATCCATTTCCCGCTTTTCACCCTCATATGGGAGAATATGAATCCAATTGCCCATCCCGTAGGAATGGACCACCAGATGGCGCTGGCGCCTATGTAGTGTGCCAGCAGGTAGGCGATTGCCACGCGTGAAAACAGGTTGACGACGGAACTGAGCATGAACGCCCCCATGTCCCCGGCGCCGCGCAGCAGGCCGTTGCCCACAAACAGGGCGCCCATCAGCAGATAGAACACTGACACGGTCTTCATATATTTAAGGCCGTAACTCATGGCGCTGCCTTCGGACCCCTGTTCCAGGAACAGTCCCAGAAGCTGGGGACCGAACAGGTAGATGAGCAGGGTAATGATGACAGAAAAAATGAATACCATGAACATGCAGGACCGGTATCCCTGTTTTACCCGGTCCACCTTACCTGCCCCGATGTTCTGGGCCGTATAGCTGGACATTGCATTGGAGAAGTTCATATTGGGAAGCATGGCCAGTGTATCAATCTTGGTGGCTGCCGTGTATCCTGCCACAAATACTTTTCCGTATGAATTCACCAGGCCCTGCATCATCATCATGCTGACAGACACAATGGACTGCTGAAGCATGGACGGCACCCCTACCTTTGCAATCCTTCTTGCCGCGTCCATGTCAAAATAGGAAAATTCCTTTTCCCGGGCGCCTGGTCCATCTTCCATCCTCCTAAGCCGGCGGACCAGCACGAAAAATGAGATAAATGCACACAGTCCCTGGGCAATCAGGGTTGCCCAGGCCACTCCGGCCACTCCCATATGGAACTTTATCACAAACAGCAGGTCCAGGACAATGTTGGTCAGGGCCGACACCATCAGGAATTTTAACGGTGTCTGGCTGTCCCCCAGGGCGTTATAGATACCGTTCAGGGAATTATACAGGAAAAGGAACACTGCCCCGCCAAAATAAATCCTCAGATATGCCAGTGAATCTGTCATGATATCCGGGTCCGTCCCCAAAAGCTTAAGCAGGGGAAAGGAAGTCAGTTCCCCAATCCCCATGATGATAAGTCCAATCACGCCCAGGGATATCAGGGCGGTTGACACCGTTACCTTCATTTCCCTGATTTTCCCGGCCCCGAAGAACTGGGAGATGACCACGGTACATCCCATGGAAAGTCCGGCCGCCACTGCCACGGCAAGAAAGACCACGGGAAAGGACGAGCCCACCGCGGCCAGGGCATCCTCGCCCACAAACCGGCCCACCACCATGGAATCCACCATATTGTAAAGCTGTTGGAACAGATTTCCCACCACCATGGGAACTGCAAAGAAAAACAGAAGCTTTAAAGGTTTCCCCTCTGTCAGGTTATTTATCATATGTACATCCTTCCTTCTGATTGATTTGGCTATGCCTGTATTCCATGGCGTTCTCAGCAATGCGCTTTACAAAATCCTGGTACAGGCAACGCTCCTGCTCCGTAAAGCCGGAAAAGCAGACAGCATCCCACTCTTCAAAAATCCTGTCAATGCCGGACAGGACCTGCCCGCCTTGGGAGGTCAGGCTTACCAGCTTCTGCCGTTTGTTGCTTTCATTCACAACCCGGCAGACCAGCCCCTTCTCCTCCAGTTCCGACAGGTTCCTGGCAATCCTGCCCTTGTCCATGTTAAAATAAATACATACATCCTCCTGGGTACAACATCCTTTGCGCAGAAAATAAAGGATTTTCCCTTCCAGGGGCTGAAGCGCATATTTTTCAAACTCACTCCGTATATACAGCAGCTCGCAGCGGCGGTATATTCCAATATACTGGTTCATACGTCCTCCCTATCCGTGGTCACATTCATTGCATTATACAACAGTTGCAACAATCAACTATTATAGTGGCTTGTGATGCGTCTGTCAAGCATTATGTACCATCAGGACGATAGGAGATTAACCGCATGAGGGATTTTCTGTGTACGGATCATTCCAACGGTTTCCCATTATTAAGGTTTTGTGGTATCATATCTATCAGCAGGAATGTTTTGGCTTAATCAGAAAGACAGAGGTGAAATCATGGTATTCCGAAGGAAATCAGCCAGGGAAGCAGAGTGGGCCGCGCTGAAGAAGCAGGAGGACCGCTTCCTCCAAAACACCGGAAAAGACAGGCAGCCTTTCATAAACCGGCAGCTGGAACGGTTCGTCCCCGACAAGCTGTCCTCTGCCCTTGACCTGGCATTCTTTAAGGCATTTGAACTGGTGTTTGAAAAGGGAACCGGCGCCATCGAAAAAACATGCCATAAAGAGAACCGTGAGCTGGCTTACAAGGTCAATGCCTACGCCGTGGGCCTGAAGGAAAACAGGAAGAACCTGAAGGCATTTTCCAAACATGCAGGAAACAGCAAAGCCTTCAACCTCCTGGTATCCGGCGCCGGCGGTATGGGACTGGGCGTCCTTGGCATCGGGCTGCCCGATATCCCCCTGTTTACGGGAATGATCCTGAAGGCAATCTACGAGCTTGCCCTGAGCTATGGTTTCACCTATGATACGGCCGGTGAGCAGTGTTTTATCCTAAGATTGATCCGTATCCCCTTTTTATCAGGGCAAGAACGGGTCATGGCTGATGAAGGGCTGAACCGGATGATTACAGAATCCGTATCCCTTTCCCCTGACCAGGCCTTTGCCGGACTCAATAAAAAGGAAGAGATACGTCTGACAGCAGAAGCACTCTCCCATGAACTCTTATATATGAAGTTTCTCCAGGGAATCCCCATTGCGGGCGTGATTGGAGGGATGTATGATGCGGTGTACATGAAGAAAATAACGGATTATGCGGAGATGAAATATAAGCGCCGCTTCCTGGAAGGAATCTGAAAGGCCCTATTTCAATTTGCCGGCCAATGCGGCCTGGGCCTTCTCATAATCCTTCTTGTTCACATATATCTTATATTCACAGGAACAGGCGGGATTGGTTCCAAACCGGTCCACCCCAATCGGCCCCGATCCAATGCTGCGCGCCGCAGTGCCGCCTGTATCCACAATGTAGTCAATCCCGTACGTATTAAGGACATTCCTGGCCTTGGACTGAAGTTCCATGGAATATGTGACAAGAAGTTCTTTCCTATTAAAAACCGTAATCATGGGCCTTCCCCTTTCACTCTATGATAATTCCTGTTTCCATACTTTTTATGGTTTCATTATATCCCATCCAATGAATACTCGCAAGCATTAACCATGCTTTCCCGGGGATTCCCTGTCTGTCCCTAAACAGCAGCCGTCTTGCTGCCTTCCACATATCCGTATCCGCCCACACTGACTCCTGAAACAGCATCATCTCCACCTTCCACACGGACATATATCCTGGATATGCTGTTTAAATTGCGCCCTTGCTCAAACACATAGCCCGGCTGCTTCAAACCGTACCGGTACAGGTAACAGGCCAGGGCGCAGTTGGATGTACCGGTTGCCGATTCCTCCTTTATTCCATAAAGAGGGGCAAAATTCCTGCATACCGCGGTTAATCCCCCTTCCCCCGCCTCCCTCACAAGCGAAAACGCATGGACACCCACGCAGTCCTTTTCCCGGCTCAGCCTGGAAACCGCTGCAAAATCAGGAATCATCCGTTCCAGGGCCTCCGGGCTGCTTACAGGGACCAGTATATCCTTTAATCCGGTAGAGACAATCTGAATGGGCATGTCATGGGCAAGGATGTCTGTAGGAAAGCATCTTTGCAAATCATCCTTATTAAGGGTTTCATAAAAACGCGGGGCATTCTGCTCCATGAGGATCAGGCCGTCCCTGCTGACAGTGACCCGCAGGATGCCGGATTTTGTCTCGATTGTATGACACGGCTTATCCAACCTATGTAAATGCCTCAGCACAGCAAAGGTGCCAACGGTTGCATGGCCGCATAAAGGGACTTCCCCTGTGGGCGTAAAATATTCCAGCTTAAAATCAGCCTTCCCTGACTTCAATAAAAAGGCTGTTTCCGAATACCCCAACTGATATGCAATCGCGGTTTTTTCCGCCTTATTTAATTTTGTTTCCCCAAGCACCACGCCTGCACGGTTTCCGCCCATATCATCCTTACTGAACGCGCTTGCAACATAAACATTTACCTTCATACTGATATCCTTTCCCCTGCCCTCTTCCCATGGATGCCTGTCATACATGGAAGTCTGTCCTAGGGTCTGTTTTTTCACATTCCTCCATTTTCTCATGCTGCCGGTATCTTGTCAAGGATACCGTATACGGCTTATACCGCCATATAGCTGCGGACAGCCCATTTAAAAAGCGGGAAAACCAAACATCAGGTTTCCCGCCCATAAGCCTCCTACGCCTTCCGCTCATACACGCTGCGGATTCCGGCCTCCTCCCGGTAATTGGAAACAGTCCTCCGCGAAATCCGCAGGCCATATTCCTTTTTCAGCATATCTGCCAGCCTCCCATCACTGTAGGGCCTGTCTCCCGGTTCCTTTTCAATGAGGAATGCAATCAGCTCCTTGACACTGGATTTCCCCATGGTGCCTGTGACGCGGCCCTGACCATCCACCACGTCCACGCCCTTGCTGAAGAAATACTTAAGGGGCAGTATCCCCTGGGGACAGGACACATATTTGTTGGAGACAATGCGGCATACCGTGGATTCATGGATATCCAGTTCCTCTGCAAACATCTTATACGTCATCCCGGCAAGGAATCCGCCCCTGAAAAAACCGGCCTGGACCTTCAGCAGGTATTCCCCCACACGGCAGATGGTCCGGTTGCGCCTGCTCACTGCCAGATATATCTGCCTGGCCCTCAGAAGCTTCCTGTCCATATACTCCTGCAGTTCTGCATTGTCCTCATCCTTTATTGTCCTGCGGTAAAAATCACTGACACAGTACTGGCGCGTATAATAGTCATTTACCCTGACCTCCAGCTCACCGCCCCTGGGCACGATCAGTATGTCGGGAATCACTGTTTCCGCAGCAGACCCCATCCCTGAATCCCGGATTGGATACGGCTCCAGCGTGCCCAGGACCCGTACCCAGCGTTTGACCTCCTGAAAGGAGGCGTGAATCTTATGTGCAATCTGGATAAAAGTCATCTCCGTGATATCTTCCAGGTGGTTCATGCAGAGGTCCCGGAAAGCATCCGGCACATGGATTCCTTTTTTCATAAGCTGGAACAGGAAATACTCCCCCATGGAAACACATCCGATTCCCTCAGGCTCCAGTTCCATCAGCTGTTTCCTGAGCGCGCGGTACTGTTTGACCGGTATCTTCAGCAGCCCGCTCCCTTCTGCTTCAGAAAAGGCCAGGAAGCCATGGTCATCCAGAAGAAGGATCATCTGTTCCAGCAGGCGCCGCTGTGCAGCCGGTGTCCTGCCGTCATAAAGCTGTTCCTTGATATCCATCCTCCAGTCGCACCAGGATGTGGGCAACTCCTTTACAGCATCCTCATCCGTGTCCCTGGCATCCGGCCCGCCCCCAGGCCCCGCAACTGCCCTGGCCTCCTTCATATTGGACTTATAATATTCCAGCCACTGGTATTCCTCCCCTGAGAATCCCTCCCTCTGTTCGATGAAGGGATTCTCCAGGTATTCTTTTTTCAGCAGTTCGCCTACCTGGGCATTGCCCAGGTGCAGGATATGAAGGGACTGGTACTGGTATGCGGACAGTGTCTGCTTTTGTTTCAGTTCCTGGCTCATGACCAGACCATTTTCCACGCAACCCCCTCCTCTTATCAACGGAACCACATCCAGATTGGAGCTTATGCCGCGCGCCGGACTTTATGGGGCGCTGCCTGGCCGGCAGGTTCCGATGCCACAGGCAGGCTCAGATGTCCCAGGCAGGCTCAGATGTCCCAGACAGGCTCAGATATCCCAGACAGGCTCAGATGTCCCAGGCAGCTGCAAATGCCTCCTGCACATTGGAAAACCCGTTTTTCACCGAAGCGGCATCCCCGATGGACCTTACCTCCAGTCCCGTACCAGCCAGCGCTTCCTTCAGGCCTTGTGACGGACGCATCCCCACGGCCAGGATGATCTGGTCAATGCCTTCCACCCGCATTTCCCTGCCATCCTTTTCCAGCACCACCGCTGTCCCTTCCACACGCTTCACCATTGTGCTGGTGTACATGGACACGCCCAGTTCCTTTAATGCTTTCAAAAGGAAATACTTGGGGCCCGGCTCACAGTCAATGGCAATGGCATCCCGCATCTCCACCAGTTCCACCGGAACCCGGTAACTGGCAATGAACTCAGCAGTCTCCGCGCCCGCAAGCCCTCCTCCTATGATCAGGGGATGGGCGCCCCATGGCTTTTTCCCTGTGAGGATTTCCTGGGCAAATGCGGTTCCTGCTGTTTCAATCCCGGGAACAGGCGCCTTCACAGGGGTGCTTCCCGTTGCGTCAAACACCAGGTCCGGGGCCGTCAAAAGAAGGAACTCCCGGTCCGCCTCCTGGTTTAGAAGCACGGTCACCCCCAGACGTTCAAGCATATGCTTCTGCCAGCTTACAAAGGAAGAAAAATCCGCCTTGCTGCATGGCATGCCGGCCGCAATCCACTGCCCCCCAAGCTTCCCTTCCCGCTCCGCCAGGATTACGTGATGGCCCCGCATGGCAGCCACAATGGCGGCCTCGCAGCCGCTGATGCCTCCGCCGGCAACCACTATCTTCCTGACATGTCCTGCCTTGTCCTTTGGCGAATGTGTGGTCTCCTTGCCTGCGAAGGGATTCACAAGGCAGGTAAGCGTCTTTTTCTTTAACGTGCTTCCAAGACATCCCTGGCAGCAGCCGATGCAGGTGAGTATGGACTGCGTATCCCCTGACTGCAGCTTAAGGGGCAGGTCCGGGTCTGCCACGGATGCCCGCCCCATGGCCACCAGGTCGGCCTTGCCGGACAGGATGACCTCCTCGGCCAGCTGCGGGCTGTTAATCCTTCCCACCGTTGCAACCGGGATGCCCACAACCTTCCTTATCTCATTGGCCAGTTCCACAAATGCGCCGTTTGGCACGTAGAAGCTGGGGACCGTATTGTAAAATGTGGCCGGGCCTGACTGGGAACAGTTGATGGCGTCCGCCCCCGCCTGTTCCACCAGCCTGCAGATGGCTTTTGCCTGTTCCACATTCATGCCCTGGTCTATGAACTCCGTGGCTGAAATCCGGAACAGCACAGGATAATCCCATCCCGCCTTTTCCTTCACCGCCTTCACTGTCTCCACCGCAAACCTGGCCCTGTTCTCCAGCGTGCCGCCGTACCCGTCCGTCCTCCGGTTGGAGAATGGGGACAGGAACTGGGCAATCAGGTATCCGTGGGCGCCATGAAGCTCCACCGCGTCAAATCCAGCCTTTCTGGCCCTCAGCGCAGCATCCGCAAACTTTTCCTCAATGGCCTTTATTTCCCCGGCCGTCAGTTCATGGGGCACCTCACGGTTGGAAGGGTCGCAGATAGGGGACGGCCCCACATTATGGATGCCGGTGATGCCGCTGTGCGTATTCCTCCCCGCATGATAGATCTGGGCGCAGATTTTCCCGCCTGCGGCGTGGATCCGGTCCGTACATTTCTTATAACCTTCAATCTGCCCGTCATCCCACAGGCCCGGCAGTTCCTTTTTAATGCCCACTCCCTCATCAATCAGGAAATCCTCTGTAATGATCAGGGCCCAGCCGCCCTTTGCCCTGGTTTCATGGTAGGCGGTGAACTGCTCCGTGGCCCTGCCGTCCTCCCCCACAAAACGGGTGGACATGGCCGGCACGATCAGACGGTTCTTTAACTTCATGGTGCCAATCTGGTTTTCTTCAAATAAACATTCATACATAGGGAAATAACTTCCTTTCGTCTAAGCCCGGCTCTTCTTGATTTCCTGGATCAGCACGGGAATTACCAGCTTTAAGTCCCCTACCACGCTGTAATCAGCAATATTAAAGATTGGCGCTTCCGGGTCCTTGTTGATTGCTATGATGGTGCCGGAACCGCTCATTCCTGCCACATGCTGGATGGCCCCGGATATGCCGCAGGCAATATACACCTTGGGACCCACGGTCTTGCCGGTCTGTCCCACCTGATGGGCGTGGGCAATCCAGCCGGAGTCCACTGCTGCGCGGGACGCTCCCAGGACGCCTCCAACCAGGTCGGCCAGTTCCTTTAAGGGCGCAAATCCCTCAGGCCCGCCAACCCCGCGGCCGCCGGACACAATGATCTCGGCGCCCTCCAGGTCCACGTTTTCCGCCCCCATCTCATGGATGACTTCCACCAGGCGGGTGCGTATCCTGTCAGCCGTGATATGGATATCCTCATGGATTACTTCTGCCTGCCTTGCATCATCCCTTTCCCCTTTTTTGAACACGCCCGGGCGGACCGTGCCGATCTGTGGACGGTGGTTGGGGCAGAGGATGGCCATCAGGTTTCCTCCAAAGGCAGGACGCGTCCATGCCATGTTGCCGCTTTCCTCATCAATATCAAGGCC
>Ga0192240_10505_pt1 | contig 15966 bp, 11 predicted proteins | sample Koala_Koa27_H3_FD_131237 | JGI IMG/M metagenome (GOLD analysis project Ga0192240, IMG submission 131237) | Enriched cells from koala feces incubated with labeled cellulose particles, San Francisco Zoo, California, United States - Koala_Koa2-7_H3 ...
GAATAAAGGGGAAATGCTGACAGGCTGGCAGAAAATCAACGGAAGCACGTATTATTTCAAGAAAAAGGCTAATGATACAATGCGCAAAGGTACGATGCTGACCGGACTCTGGAAAATCGGGGATTATAAATATTATTTTGGGACAAACGGGAAGCTGAAGACGGGCTGGCAGACGATTGACGGTAGTACATATTATTTCAAGAAGACGGCCAGTGACACAAAGCGCAAAGGTGCGATGCTGACGGGTCTCAAAAAGATCGGGGATTATAAATACTATTTTGGCTCGAATGGAAAGTTGAGAACCGGCTGGCAGACCATCAACGGGAAAACATATTATTTCAAGAAGACGGCCAGTGACACAAAGCGCAAAGGTGCGATGCTGACTGGATTGAAAAAGATTGGCAACTACAAGTACTATTTCAACAGTTCCGGCGTGCTGCAGACGGATAAGATTGTCGGGTCAGAATCCAAGGGATACTATTATGTGGACAGCAGCGGCAAGGTTGTCACGACCAAATCCATTCAGCTGGCGGTAGATTTTGTCATGGAGCACACGGATTCGAGCATGACAAAAAGTGAGAAGCTGAAAGCGTGCTACAATTATCTGTGGAAAAATTATACATACAAGCGTTATTATGAGACGCCCACGGCGTCTGATATGAATACCTATGCAAAACAGATGTTCATCAACAAAAAGGGCAATTGTTATCGGTATGCGGCGAGCTTTGCGTGTATCGCAAAAGTCCTTGGCTATGAGTCCAGAGTTGCGGTTGGGAAGATTTCCAGTTCAAGCGGCGGTATGACCGCACACGGTTGGACAGAGGTAAAAGTAAACGGAAAGTGGTATATCTGTGACGCCAATATGCAGATGAATCATCCGTCAATCAATTCCTATATGCGGACGGAGTCTACGTATGCGTACAGACATTCCTGTTCTGCAAGATATAAATTAACCTTATCAAACGGAAAGGCAGTTTGGAAATGATTTTCAGTTCGTTAGAATTTTTATGTGTATTTTTACCGGTGGTATTTATTCTTTATTGTATTATACCGAACCGGCGTGCGAGAAACGCGATTTTGATCGTGGCCAGCTTGCTGTTCTATGCGTACGGCGAGCCGGTCTATGTGTTCCTTATGCTCGGCAGCGTGGTGGTCAATTATCTGGTTGCCAGAGGAATTAACGCTTCTAAAAATCATAAAAAAGCGATTCTGGCGGTCGGTGTTGCGGCTAACCTGGGCGCGCTGGGAGTATTTAAATACGCCGGTTTTATTGTGGAAAACCTGAATCGGCTGACCTCGGCGGATTTGCCGGTGCCTGATCTGGCGCTTCCGATCGGAATTTCATTTTTCACGTTTCAGGCGTTGTCCTATGTGATCGATGTATACAGGGGAGAGGTGAAGGTTCAGAAAAATCTGGCTCATGTGCTGTTGTACATTTCTTTCTTCCCTCAGCTGATTGCGGGACCGATTGTAAAGTATAAGGATATTTACGAGGCGATTGAAAACCGGAAACAGGAGGCTTCCCAGGTGGCGGACGGCTTCCGGCGGTTTATCTTCGGTCTTGGAAAAAAGGTGCTGATCGCCAATACAGTTGGTGAGGTGGCGGATGCGATTTTTACAGCTGACCAGGGCAGTATCAATATTGCGGTGGCCTGGATTGCAGCGCTGGCTTATATGCTGCAGATTTACTATGATTTCAGCGGATACAGTGATATGGCGATCGGCCTTGGCAAGATGTTCGGTTTTCAGTTTAAGGAGAACTTCCTTTATCCTTACGGTTCATCGAGCATTAAGGAGTTCTGGCGCAGATGGCACATCTCGCTTTCTACCTGGTTTAAAGAGTATCTGTATATTCCGCTGGGCGGCAACAGAAAGGGAAAGTTCCGCACCTGTGTGAATCGAATTATCGTATTCTTCTTTACCGGACTGTGGCACGGCGCGAGCTGGACCTTTATCATCTGGGGATTATGGCACGGCCTGTTTTTGCTGCTGGAAGAGTACCTGGCATTTTTCAGAAAGATTCCGAAGTTTATCCGGCGCATTTATACGTTGCTGGTGGTGTGCCTTGGCTTTGTCGTGTTCCGGGCGGATACCCTGTCTCAGGGCATGTACATGATTCGGCAGATGTTTACGGGTACGCATTTCGACGCAGCAAGCGTGAGCTTTACATGGCAGCAGCTGACGCCGTGGTTTATCTTTATCTTTATCATCGCGGTGATCGGCGCGGCTCCCATTCGGCCGCTGGCGGACCGGATTCGGACATCGGCGGCTATATCAGCAGCGGAAACTTCCGGGAAGCAGAAGATTCTGCAGGGGTGCCTGGGCGTTGCTTCCATTCTGGTTTTGTGCTGGTGCATCATCCGCTTGTCCGGCAATACCTATAACCCGTTTATTTATTTCCGGTTTTAATTTGCGAAAGGAGAGAGTTTGATCATGAAAAAATCAGCAGCAATCTGCTATATGGCAATCGGCATGGTGATCTGTCTCGTTCCTTTCGCGGGGATGACGGCATTTCGGACAGATACGACGACAGAAAACAAGACGCTGGCTTCTTTTCCCGAATTTGTGACGGACGGTTCGGTAAATCTGGATTTTTTTGACGAGCTGAGCGAGTATTTTGAGGATCATTTTGCATTCCGTGAGGCGCTGGTCAATGCGGACGCGGAAATCCAGAGTAACATTTTTCAGGTTTCCAACGTCGACACCATTATTACGGGCGAGAACGGGTGGCTTTATTATAGTGCGACATTGGATGATTATCTGGGGCAGAATCTGATGTCAGACAGGGCGATTTACAATGCGGCGTATAATTTGGCGCTGACGCAGGAGTACGTGGAGAGCATGGGCGCGCAGTTTGCCGTGACGGTGGCTCCGAATAAAAACACGCTTTACGGCGAAAATATGCCGTACTACGATTCCTATATTGTCAGTGAGGAGAAAAATGCGGACAATCTTGCTGCGGAGCTTGTAAATCAGGATGTGACATACATCGATCTGTTTTCGGCCTTTGAATCGCAGGATGAGACGTTATATTTAAAGCGTGATTCCCATTGGAACACAAAGGGAGCGGTTCTTGCTTATAATGAAATACTGGGCGGCATGGGGATTGAACATGATCTGCTGGAAACGGTCACTGCGTTGAGGACAAACACAGAGATCGGTGATCTGAATACAATGATTTACCCGCTGACCTCGCAGCCGGAGTGGAATTATGAGTATCAGTATGAATCCACTTACAGCTATGTGACGGATACAGAGAGCGTGGAGGATGCCTGGATTGAGACGGAAAATTCTGAGGGTGAGGGAAGTCTGCTGATGTTCCGCGATTCTTTTGGAAATACATTGCTTCCACTGATGGCAAATACATTCTCAGAGGCATATTTTACCAAGAGTGTGCCTTATAAACTGGGGGAATATATGGAGACCTACAGTCCGGAAACGGTTATTATTGAAAAGGTGGAGCGGAATGTCGATGAGTTTGCGACGAATCCGCCGCTTGTTCAGACATTGGAGACGGAATTAACAGTGGAGGCAGAGTCCGCGGAGGATCTTACCACCTGTGCCGTCGGAGAATCTGAAAATGATATTTCTTATCTGAGCATTGACGGTGTCCTGGACGAGACGACCGCCTCAGAAAACGGTGAGGTATATATTCGCCTGACGGTGGGAGAGAATACAAAGACTTTCCCCGCTTTTCTGGTATCGTCAGATGAGTCGGATTTTGGATATCAGTTCTACTTGTCAAAGGATTCGCTTGCGGTGCTGGCGTCCGACGGAACTACGACGATGGATGTTGAGGTGATTACGGTAAGCGGCGATGACGCGGCGGTGGTAAAGACAGTGAGTGTCGACGTTGCGGAATATTTACAATGAAAGTGTCGTGAATAGGCAGGCAGAAAGTATGGAGGCAAGAATAATGCTAGATGAAAAAATGACGCAGAGGCGATTTCATATCAGAAAAATATGTCGCAATCTGCTGCTGACGGCGGGATGTGTCGGAATTTTTTCCCTTTGTTCCGGGTGCGGAGAAACAGAAGATTTTGAGGTCAGCATTCTGGATGGGCAGTATGAGACTGTGATCGGGGTATCCTCCGGAGAGACAGTTGCCTCTGTCCTCGAGCGGGCAGAGATCACGCTGGGAGACGATGATGTGGTAACGCCGAAGACAGATTATCAGATTCAAGACAGTGATGAGAGTATTACGATCGAACGCAGTGCGACGGTAACAGTCAGTGACGGAATCGCAGAGACAGAAATTGCTCTGACCAGTGGTAAGGTGGAAGACGCGCTGGAAGCGGTTGAGATTACACTTGGTGAGAATGACCTGATTAATCATGACACAGCGGCTTATCTGACAGACGGCATGTCGATCGAAGTGGAGCGTCGCTATGGCGTTACGATCACAGCGAATGGAGAGTCAGAATATATTGTGACGCAGGCTACCACTGTGGAGGAACTTCTGGAGGAAGAGGAAATCAATCTGGATGAGGAAGACCGGATTACGCCGGAGCGTACGGCCGCTCTGGAAGATGGTACGGAGATTGTAATAAACTACGTCACGAAAAAGCAGGTCGTGGAGGAGGAAGAGATTGCTTACGAGACGGTATATGAGAACAGTTCTTCCCTCTATTCCGGACAGACTTCTGTGAAGCAGGAAGGGCAGAACGGAATAAAAGAGCTCACTTACGAAGTCACTTATGTGGACGGCGAGGAGGAGAGCCGCGAACTGATCAGTGAGGAAGTCACGAAAGAAGCGGTGAATAAGATCATCCTGAAAGGAACCAAGAAGAAATCGAGCAGTTCCTCATCGAGCAGCTCGTCATCAGGCAGTTCGTCCTCAGGAAAAACCGTGGTTTCCAAAGAAGCGGTGTATGATTGTGACGGATCCGGGCATGGATATTATATTATTACGTATTCTGACGGGTCGGTAGAGTATAAGGATTTTTAAGCGCTGAGAAGATTGGCTCTGGATACGTAAAAATTACAGGCACAATTCTGGAGCTGAAAAACAGTGAAATGGAACAGCAGGGAGCCGTGGGTTATACATAACCCGCGGTTTTCCTTGACGATAAAGAGGTGAGACTCGTAATTTTCGACAATTTTTGATAAGTACAGTTTCTGACAATTTTTTCCAAAAATATTGCTATTTCGCGCGACTGGGATTACAATAAATAATCGTAAAAAAACTATCGAATCAGATTACGATTCTATAGTGGCGGGGAGCGGGTTTATGGTTTTTTCCAGTTTGTTTTTTGTGTTTTTCTTTTTGCCGTTAAATCTTCTGGTCTATCATCTGGTTCACGACATGAAGAAGAAAAATATTGTGATGCTGTGTTTTTCCCTGGTGTTTTATGCCTGGGGCGGACCCAAGTATCTCATTCTTCTGTTGGGAATGGTAGGTATCAGCTGGCTTGGCGCCATTTTTGTGTATTATACCCGTCGAAAAAAACTTGTGCTGACAATAACGACAGGAAGTATGCTTGCGCTGATTGCGTATTTTAAGTATGCGGGCTTTCTTCTGAGCGGAGTACAGATGATAACCGGTTTCCCCGAAAGCATTCCGGATATCGTACTTCCCATCGGTATTTCATTTTATACCTTTCAGCTGATTTCCTATGTCACAGATGTTTACAGAGGGGATGTGATGCCGCAGAAAAATTACTGGCTGCTTCTCCTCTACGGAAGCCTCTTCCACCAGTGTATCGCCGGACCGATCGTCCGGTATCACGATGTGAGCCGCGAGATCCGGAACAGAAGAGCATCTCTTCCGGAGATTGGAAAAGGGGTAAAGCGCTTCAGCGTCGGCCTTGCGAAAAAGGCGATACTGGCCAACGGGTGCGGGGTGATCGCGGATACGTTTCTCCTCACGGGAGACCCGGCGGCGCTGCAGACAGTCCCGGCTCTGGGCATATGGCTGGGGATGTTTGCCTATATGCTCCAGATTTATCTGGATTTTTCGGCCTATTCGGATATGGCGATCGGCATGGGGCTGATGATCGGTTTTCATTACAAAGAGAATTTTAATTATCCTTACATAGCGGATTCTGTCACGGAATTCTGGCGGAGATGGCATATTTCGCTCAGCACTTTTTTCCGGGATTATGTCTATATTCCTCTGGGAGGGAACCGCAGAGGGACGGCCCGGAGGATATTAAATCTGCTGATCGTCTGGTCTCTGACCGGGTTGTGGCATGGAGCCAGCTGGAATTTTATTTTCTGGGGCGTGTATTATTTTGTGTTTCTGGTTGTTGAAAAATATCTGCTGCTCGGTAAGCTGCAGGAATTGCCGCACTACGTTTCCCATATTTATACGCTGGTTGTAGTGTTTTTTGGGTGGATTCTGTTTAAATTTGAGAATCTTTCGGAGCTGGGCATTGCCTTAAAATGCATGTTTGGCCTGAATAGAAACGGATTCTATAACATGAGTGTCGGCGTGACCTTCAAAAATTATATCTTTTTCCTGATTTTCGCCGTAATTGCATCCACGCCATTCCTGAAAGGTATTTATCTGAAAATCGCATATCTGTTCAGGGCAGGGAACAGGACGCCGTATCTGCTTTACGCGTATGAGGTTGTTGTGCCGGGAGGATTGCTGATACTCTCTGCGCTGGCTCTTGTGGAAAACAGTTATAATCCGTTCCTGTATTTCCGGTTTTAACTGTTGTGTACAGAAAGTGAGAGAACCGAAGATGAACAGAAGAAAAAAACAGAATTTCAGACGTCCGAAGAAGATAATGGATCTATTGCGTATTTTTGTGTTCCTGGTTATTTTGTTTGCTTTTGCGCTGACAGGTCTTCTGATCCCGCTGCGCCCTTCGGAGTCTCTGTTGGAAAACAGAACCCTCGAGAAATTTCCCGCGTTTACGATGGAGTCGTTTCTGGATGGCAGTTATTTTTCTCAGATATCGACCTGGTATGCGGACACATTTCCGTTTCGTGAAGCCCTGCTGACAGCCAATGCATCTCTGGAAGGATTGTATGGCATCCAGGGAGAGCAGTACGTTGCCACCGCCGGACAGGGCGGAGATGAGATACCGGATTCTTTCGAGGCCGGGTCACAGGAAAAGGATCCTGCGGAAACCGCCGGTGCGCAAGAGGGGAATTCGGCGGTGACCGCCGGAACTGAGGGAAGCAATGCGGAAGATGCTGCGGGGGCGGATGAAACCGAAAAATACGAAGACGGCACGATATATGACGAGCCGGAGGTGACGGGGGACGTCTATATTTCCGGGGATACGGCGTTCAGTGTTTATTATTTTAATACGGAGGGCGCCAATGGCTATGTTGCCATGATTGACAAGGCACAGAAAAAGCTGGATGGGATGGCGGATGTCTATACGATTCTTGTGCCGACTTCGGTTGGAGTAAATCTGAGCGAAGAGGTGCAGGAGAAATTGAATTCGGCTGACCAGGAGGCGGCCATAGACTATATTTATGAGGGGATTCAGACCACGAACAGCAAGGTGAAAACGGTGGAGATTTTTGACACCCTGAAAAAACATAACGCGGAATATATCTATTTCCGTACCGACCATCACTGGACGGCGCTGGGTGCGTATTACGCTTATGAGGAGTTCTGCTCTGTAAAAGGAATTACGGCCACACCCATCGAGGAGTATGAGACGGTGGAATTTACCGATTTTCTTGGTTCTTTTTACGCAAGCAGCGGACAGGCGGCTTCTTTAAAAAACAATCCGGATACGATTCTTGCCTACATACCGACGTCGACGAACGACATGGTTTACTATGACAGCAACGGCGATGAATATCAGTGGAATATCATTTACGATGTAAACGGCTGGGACAATTCCACGAAATACAGCACGTTTGCAGCGGGCGATAATCCATATGAAGTGATTGATAATCCGGAAATGAATGACGGCTCCGCCTGTCTGGTGATCAAGGAATCGTTCGGCAATGCGTTTGTCCCGTTTCTGACGGATCACTATGACAAGGTGTATGTGATAGATTACAGATATTTTTACAAGTATTCAGAGTACGATAACAGTGTCTGTCAGCTTGTGCGTGACAAAGACATATCTGATGTGATACTGGTGAATAACGTGGAGGCGATGGACAGTGAGTCGAAGGTCAGCATGATGAGTGAGATATTTGATTAAAATACTGTTTTAGATATTTGATTAAAATACCGTTTTTCGTTGAAAAATATAGGGGATTCTGTTATTCTGACTATATCACTGGTACAGCGTTTCGCGGATAACCGATTTTTTTGTGTCGAATATGTTGTATTGTCGTAGGGAGAGAAGAGATGAAGACTACATTATTGATTATGGCGGCCGGGCTCGGCAGCCGCTTCGGAAAAGGAATCAAGCAGCTGACGCCGGTGGGACCGAACGGTGAGCTTATCATTGATTATTCGATTCACGATGCGATCGAGGCCGGTTTTGACAAGATTGTTTTTATCATCCGTAAGGATATCGAGGAGGCCTTTAAGGAGGCGATCGGCGACCGCATCGCGCAGTCCGCAGACTGTGAGGTGGCGTATGCTTTCCAGGAGATTTCTGACCTGCCGGATGGGTTTTCGGTTCCGGACGGGCGTACGAAGCCATGGGGAACCGGACAGGCTGTGCTCGCGGCAAAGGAACTGATCCGGGAGCCGTTCTGCGTGATCAACGCGGACGATTATTACGGAAAAGAAGCTTTTGTGAAAATTCATGATTTTCTGGTGACGCATGCCGGGGAGCAGCACAGATACTGCATGGCGGGATTTATCCTGGCGAATACGCTCAGCGAGAATGGTTCTGTGACCAGGGGCATCTGTGAGGTGGATGAGGAGAATCATCTCCGGACGGTGAAAGAGACTTATAAGATTATAAAGACAGATACCGGGGCCGGGATCGAAGATGGCGGTGCAGTGGATGCCGGGGCGCATGTCTCCATGAATATGTGGGGATTGACGCCGGAGTTTACGGAAATCCTGGAGGCAGGATTCGTGCGGTTTCTGCAGAGGGATGATGCGCAGACCGCAGAGTATCTCCTGCCTGTCATTATAGATTCGCTGATCCGGGACGGTTCCGTCACGGTGGAGATGCTGGAAACCCGGGATAAGTGGTTTGGCGTCACCTACGCGCAGGATCGGCAGTTTGTAAGAGACAGCTTTCAGAAGCTGGTGGATGCAGGGGTATACCGCTCGCCGCTCACCTGAGTTATTTCCTTCCTTTACGGGCAGTATTTCCGCCGGTCAGTTTTTTCTGGATATCCTCATTCTGCTTCAGCAGGAATTTCATATATTCTACGACATGAGGGCGTATGGAGCGGGGAAGCCGGTTGATCAGCTGCAGGATTTCCAGGGATTCTCTGGCAGAGTCTGCGTAGTCGCAGAATAAAGTCCAGGTGTCGAGACCGAAAAATTCACTCATTGCATCGACTCTCTGCAGAGAGGGAGAGGTCTGGTCTGTTAACAGTTTCTGGATATAGCTGTCGGATGCTCCGATGCTCAGACTCAGCTGGCGCATGGAGACGGCGTCTTCCTGATTCAGGAGGGCGATCAGGTTGTCTCGCAGAATTTCGCTGGTTTTCTTGCTTTTGTTGCTCATAGGGAATACCTTTCTTTTGTTTTTGCTAATGTGTAGTGGTTCAGAGCGAGGTTCTGAATCCTTACAATATATATAAAACAGATTTTCGGGAATGGGAATACTTTTTGACAAAAAAATCAGAAAAATTTTCTTATCACTCTGAAAAATGCAGTTCGGACATCCAGATCCAGTAGAAGATACCGGGGGTGGTCTGCCAGGTAATGTGCAAAAAGGCTGGGACAGTGTGATGAGAGTGCATTCAGGGCATATATGGTGAGATAGAGAAAATGCATATAACGGCGGATGCGGGTGTTGCAATGGTATTATAGCATGTATGGTGAGATAAAGAAAGGAAAAAGGTCGGCATGACAAAACAGGAGTTGAGGGAAAAAGATGCGATCATTTTTGACAGGATTACGGATGGCCTGCAAAATTACGCGGATGTGAAGCTGACCATGGATGAGAAAAAAGCGCTTTCTCATTTTAAAAGTCTGCGCAAAGAGTACGGCGCGGAGCATTCATTCGCGGATTTTTATTATTTTCGCCTGGATTATGATGTCAGAGAGATGGTGAGCGAGCTGCTTTCCCAGGAAGAGATCTCTTATCTGGAGCTGATCCGGCCGTTGCCGGGTGAGGAGGAGGAAGAGATTATTTTCTCCCTGGACGAGAAGCTGCTTAAGATTATAGTGCGTTTAAATGCTGCGGAGATGCTTTTTTCTACAATTTATTTTACGGCGTCAGAACGCAGTGAGAGGATGCGCACCACCTGGTGGGGAAACTACGGGAAAGAGTATATCTGTTTTAAGGACAGGTAAAATATCGCATGTGATACTTTATTTGGACCGTAAAAGATCTCATGAGGTTAGCGTTGCAGCAGTTGTTATGCGGGGAAAAGTAAGCGGGGCAGCATGGTAAAAAACGGACTGGATGATAAGTATATTATAAAAGGAAATAAGAAGCTTCGCTACGGGTATACGACAGGGAGCTGCGCGGCGGCTGCGGCACAGGCGGCGGCGCGGTTGTTGTTTTCCGGCGAAGCGATGGATGTGGTGCGCCTGACGACTCCCGGGGGCATCACTTTGTTTTTGGAGCCGCTGGATATGAGCCTGACAGAGACTTCCGCGCGCTGCGCGATTCAGAAGGACGCCGGGGACGATCCGGATGTGACCGATGGGATTCTGGTCTGCGCCGATGTCCGTATGTGCGGCAGGGAGGAAAGCCTGCGGCAGATGGAAAAGAAATCTGAGAATCATAAAGCGGATTTTGAAAATGGAAAAATCTGGGAGAATGAAGTGGTCCGACATGCGCAATCAGAGGAAGATGCTCTGAAATGCTGTGCCGCGGTGAGTATCCGCGGCGGCGAGGGCATTGGTACGGTGACGCTCCCCGGCCTGGAGCAGCCGGTCGGCGCTCCGGCAATCAACAGAGTGCCGCGGGAAATGATCCTCCGGGAGGTCAGGGCAGTCTGTGCGGAGTATGGATACGCGGGAGGCCTGGAGGTGACAATCTCGGCCCCGGGGGGACGTGATCTGGCGCAGAAGACTTTTAACCCAAGACTGGGGATAGAGGGCGGCATCTCGATTTTGGGTACCACCGGGATCGTCGAGCCCATGAGTGAGCAGGCTCTGGTGGTGACGATCGAGATGGAGATGCGCCAGAAATCTGAAAAGCAGAAGTATCTTCTGGTGACGCCGGGAAATTACGGCGCCGATTATCTGGAGGGTAATTTTCCGTTTGATTCCGAGGAGGCAGTCAAATGCAGCAATTATGTGGGTCAGACCATTGATCTGGCGATCAACATGGAACTTTCCGGGCTTCTTTTTGTTGCGCACATCGGGAAGTTTGTGAAGGTTGCGGGAGGTATTATGAATACGCATTCCCGGGAGGCGGACGCGCGGATGGAGATTCTCGCGGCCTGTGCGCTGCAGGCGGGCGTTGACGGCGACTGTGCGCGGCAGATTCTGAGTGCTGTCACAACGGACGAAGCGTTGCGGATTCTCCGGCAGTGGGGTAACAATATGCAGTCACAATCAATGGGCACAGCGGATGAGGCACCGCAAAATCTTCGCGAGACGGATGTCTGCCGGGAGACGCTGGATATCCTTGTTCGGAAGATTGATGAGAATCTGAACCGCCGCGCCCAGGGGAGGATGAAAATCGGAGCAATCGTTTTTTCCAATGTGTATGGTGAGCTGGGGCGGACGGAGTATGCGGCTGAGATTCTGGAGCATTTGCAGGAACAGTCTGGGCTGCATGGATTTGAAGTTGTGAAGTAGATGAGTAGATTAGCGTAAATTACGGGATATCAGGATCGCAGAAGTTATTTGTGGAAAGGAACGACCCGAGAAATCGGAGAAAATGAGAAAAAACGTGCAAAGAATGAGAGAAACGACCGTGACATCATAGAAAAAATTCAAGATGCGGGGGTTTGAGATGAAGAAACAGATGGCAGTTCTGTCTTTTACGGAACGCGGCCATGAACTGGCAAAAAAAATACGGGATGTTCTGATGGAAGAGTACTGCCCGGCAGTAGCGGGGGACTCAGATACAGAAGTCACTTTATACAGAAAGGGATATATAACAGAAACAGAAGCGATTGTGGTGGAGACTTCCCTGCATGACTGGTGTGAGGATGTTTTTTCGCGCTCTGCTGCGCTTATTTTTGTAGGTGCGATCGGAATCGCAGTGAGGACCATTGCCCCTTTTCTGGTTTCCAAGGCGGAGGATCCGGCTGTGCTCGTGGCGGATGAGCAGGGAAAACATATCATTTCTCTTCTGTCCGGACATCTGGGCGGCGGGAATGAACTGACTCTTTTTCTGGCAAAAGCGCTGGGGGCGGATCCGGTGATCACCACAGCCTCCGATGTCGGAGGAAAGCTGGCGATAGATGTCTGGGCGCAGAAGAACCATCTGTACATCACAGATCTGAAGGCGGCAAAGGCGGTTGCCGCGAGGATTGTGGGCGGCATGTCCGTACCGTTTTATTGTGAAGGGTATGTTGTGGGAGAGATTCCGCCTGAGCTTGTGCGGATAGACCATATGGGGCGTGAGCATGCAGCGGGGGAGATTCCGCCGGAGCCTGTGCGGGCGGAACATGCCGCAGACAGGGTATCGCTTCCGACAACCACGGACTGCCTGGTAGCTGTATCTATTATTGAGCCGCCACGGAATTTACCGGAATCCGATTCAGAACTGCTTCAAAATTTATCGGAAATTGCTCCTGAATTGCAGAAGCTTCATACTCAGCCGGACGAACCTTTGCCGTCGAACCGGGAACGCATTATACTTCACCTGGTTCCTCGTGCCGTCATTTTGGGAATTGGGTGTAAAAAAGGAAAATCCGCACAGGAAATTCACGATTTTGTATTCCGAGTTTTAAAAAGCCAGCGGATTGCACCGCAGAGCATTGCAGCGGTTGCTTCTATTGACCTGAAATCCGGAGAGGAGGGTCTGCTGGAGCTGGCAGCGGAGATGGATGTACCTTTTCTGACTTTTTCTGCAGAGGAACTGCGGACGGTTCCGGGAACATTCAGTGGTTCCGGGTTTGTCAGCAGTGTCACCGGGGTGGATAATGTCTGCGAGCGTGCAGCGGTGGCTGCGCTGACCAGAGAGGAACAGAAGAAGGCGCGATTTTTGTGCCGGAAAACTGCAGGAGGAGGCATGACAGTCGCATTGCTGGAAAAAGAGTGGGAGGTTTCTTTTACATGATAATGTTTTCTGCTCTGAATGCAGGTGATTTTGCTTGTAGACCTTTTCGGTTTTTTGCGAAGCAATCTGTGAGTACCATCATTTGTAAGGCCTTTTGCCCCAACATCATATGATTGTGACGCCGACGCTTCTGTGCGAACGCGACAAAATTTTAAAAATACAAGGTAGAATGTGACACTGCCCCAAAATTGTCGGGAGGCTATAGAAATGGAATTGTCTACAAAGAAAAGAAAATTTCTCGTTTTTGCCGGGACGAAAGAAGGACGGGAACTGGCGGAATACATGAGTGCCCGCAGAATTCCGGCGCTGGTCTGTGTCGCGACGGAGTACGGAGAAGAGCTTTTGCGGCCTGACGAGTGGATTCAGGTGCACACCGGACGTATGGATCAATCCGGGATGGAGGAGCTGATCCGGGAAATTGAACCGCCGGCAGTGATTGACGCCACACATCCCTACGCGGATGTGGTGACCGCGAATATCCGTGGGGCGTGTGAGGCGTGCGGCGCGGAGTATTACCGTTTGCTGCGGGAAGAGTCGTGTGTGAAAGATCTGCTGTATTTCTTTGATAATGTCACCGAAGCCGCCTGCTGGCTGGAAGAACAGGAGGGGAACATTCTTCTGACCACCGGAATCAAGGAACTTCCCTGTTTTGCGGAGGCGATTTCTGACAGGGATCGGATTTATGTCCGCGCATTGCTGCCGAAAATGATTCACAATGATATTTTCAGCCTGATGGAAAAATATGGCCTTTCCGCGAAGCAGATCATCTGCATGCAGGGACCGTTTTCCGTAGAGATGAATGTGGCGACTCTGCGGATGACCGGCGCAAAATATCTGGTTACGAAGGAATCAGGCGCGGCCGGCGGATTTGCGGAAAAAGTGGAGGCGGCAAAGAAATGCGGCGCGGTCTGTGTGGTGATTCGGCGCCCGACCCATGAGACGGGGTACTCCGCAAAGGAGATTCAGAAGATTGTTGCGGAGAAATGGGATGCGTATATTCCGGAGCAGTCGGCTTCGAGGGACAGGGCAGAAAAACATTCTGCTTGTGGGCGTCTGGAAGAACAGTCGGTATGCGGCGATTGTGATTTGCCGTTGAGGGATGATGAAACAGCACAGGAAGAAAGCAAACGATGTTCTGTGCAGGACTCCGGGTGTGTGAATAATCGCAGGCGAATGAGTGAAGAGGTTCCGTGCAGGGATTGTGGCGAGCAACCGCCCCGCTGCATCACACTTCTCGGTATCGGTATGGGCAGTCGGGGAAGTATGACGACGGAGGCAGTTCAGGCATGCAGTCAGGCGGGCTGCATCATCGGAGCGAAGCGGATGCTGGAGACTTTGCGGGAATTCGGCAAACCGATGGCGCCGCTGTACCTGAGCGATGAGATAGCCGCTTACGTGGATGCGCACCCGGAATATCGCAATATCGTCGTTGCTTTTTCCGGCGATGTGGGCTTTTACAGCGGGGCGAAAAAGCTGCTGGAGTTATTGACAGAGAAAAAAACGGAAGAAGACAGAGATAAGCTGGAAATCTGCCTGCTCCCCGGCATCTCCAGTGTGGCATATTTTGCTGCCAGACTGCAGATTCCCTGGGACGATATGACTCTGATCAGCAGTCACGGGAGAGAGCAGAATCTGATCGGTGTTGTCCGCTGTAATGAAAAGGTGTTCACGCTGGCCTCGGACGCCGCAAGCATCCGCTCGATCGCGCAGAAGCTTGTGTTGTACGGATTGGGAACGGCAAAAATGCATCTGGGCTGTGATCTGAGCTACCCCACGGAAAAAATATACGAGGGCAGCGCGGCGGATTTTGCGGATTTTGACCGGGAAGGCATGTATGTCGCGTTGATCTGTAATCCGCAAGCAGGAGATGCGGTTGTCACGCACGGCATCCCGGATGAAGCCTTCCTGCGGGCAAAGGTGCCCATGACGAAAGAGGAGGTGCGCAGTATTTCCCTCTCAAAGCTGCAGCTGACGCGGGACGCCATTGTCTACGATGTGGGTGCAGGAACAGGGTCCGTCGCTGTGGAATGTGCGCGCATGGCGGACAGAGGCAGGGTTTACGCGATTGAGTGGAAAGAGGATGCCTGGAAACTGGTGGCTGAGAACCGGAAAAAATTTGCAGCGGCGAATCTGGAAGTCGTTCCCGGCCACGCACCGGATGTATTTGAAAAGCTTCCCGCTCCGACCCACGTCTTTATCGGCGGCAGCGGAGGAAGCCTGCGCGTGATCCTGGCGTCGCTGTTAAAAAAGAACCCGAATGTGCGCATTGTGATGAACTGCGTCACGTTGGAGACCCTGACGGAGACTCTGACGACGGCTGGCGAGCTGGGGCTGGAACTGGAGGATGTCGCCAGCGTAACTGTGGCGAAAGCGGCTCCGGCAGGGAAGTATCACCTGATGACCGGACAAAATCCGGTGTACGTGATAACCCTGGTTTCCCGGAAGACGATATAAACTGGGTGAGGAGAAAACAGGATGCATTTGCCGAGAATTATGCTCGCCGCGCCGCAGAGCGGCAGCGGAAAAACGTTAATTACCTGCGGATTGCTGCAGGCTCTGGTCAATCGCGGCATCAAAACCGCTTCTTTTAAGTGCGGACCGGATTATATCGACCCCATGTTTCACACGAAAGTGATCGGGACGCCGTCGAGAAACCTGGATACCTTTTTTGCGCCGCCTCAGACGGTCCGTTATCTCTTTGGCAGGCAGGCGGCGAAAGCCG
>Ga0192240_10507_pt1 | contig 15930 bp, 16 predicted proteins | sample Koala_Koa27_H3_FD_131237 | JGI IMG/M metagenome (GOLD analysis project Ga0192240, IMG submission 131237) | Enriched cells from koala feces incubated with labeled cellulose particles, San Francisco Zoo, California, United States - Koala_Koa2-7_H3 ...
ACACTGCTATGTCACAATTACTCTAAAATACCTCAGCGCACTTTACGAGCCATTATGAAAGTTATCGAGGCAAATAGTGCCGATATCATCAATAAATGGTATGACCAGTTCGGTGAAATCCGCTACTTTTGTTAACCAGTGTTTTTCTCCACCTTTACTGTATTGAGCGTTTACACAAATCCGATAAACTCATATACCTTCCCGCCGGGTTCTGCTTTATCAGAATTCCGGACAGAACCCCCACTACAATAAATGATGCACCCACCACAAAGGAGACCGTCGTCTTCTCATGAAGAAACAGAATCCCCAATACAGTAGAGACCAACGGCTGAACCGGATAAAAAGCCGAACAGGTGCCCGCTTCCAGAAGCATCAGGCTTTTGTTCCATAAGATGTAGCTGACACCTGTACAGAAAATGCCCATATACAAAAGGCCGATAATATAGGAAAAATCAAAGGTAACTGCCGATGCATTTCCATGCAGTTCACACATACAGACAGGGAGATTGCAAAACATGGCAATCATGATGCCGTATCTGGTTATCTGCAGAGAATCATATTTTTGCAGAGCTTTTCTGGTCATTACAGACATAAAGGACCATCCAGCCACGGACATCAGAGAAAGTATGATTCCCACTTTGCTGACAGCACTGCCGCCGCCGAGAATCAGATAAACTCCGGTGACTGACAAAAGCATCCCCAGAATCTTCCCGAACGTCATCTTTTCCTTTAACAGAAAAGCGCCAAGAATCGTGATCACGATCGGATTCAGAGAATTCAGGAGAGATGCCATTCCGGATCCGGCATATTTTGTACCCAGAAACTGAAGATCTACAGACAAAAAATAGCCCAGAATTCCCAACAGAAACAAATATTTATAATCAGATTTTTCGATGTGAATTTTCTTTCTTCCGCGAGTCATAAGCGTAAGCGCCGCAAATGCAATCACAAAGCGCAGAAAACAGGCCGTGAATGTCGGAATTTTTTCCATTACAAATCCGCTGACCACATACAGACTTCCCCACAGCGTAAATACGATACATAAATATAGGTATGCGTTTCTTGATGAATGGCTCATATTCTCCTCCCACTGCGTCATTTTTCATGAATCTTCATTTCTCTTAAAAAACATTTTTGTATTTGTTTCCATCTTACGCAGCAATGACACAGGAATCAATAAGACAAATCGCAAGAATCCATAGACAAATCTGATTGATTTGATGTATGATAAAAGCAGGAGGTTATCATGAATCTACAGCAATTAAAATACTTTCGTGTCCTGGCGCGATATGAACACTATACAAAAGCTGCCGGCGAGCTGGATATCGCACAATCCAGCCTGAGTTATGCCATCTCCTCCTTAGAACAGGAACTCGGCGTTTTTTTATCTGAAAAACAGGGCAGGAATGTCATTCTGACCAAACAGGGAAAACAATATCTGTATTATGTAGAAAAAGCATTGGATCTTCTGGAACAGGGCGACCGCCTTGTAAAAAACAGCTCGACGTTTTCCGGAAACATTCTGGACATCGGGTTCGTCTCTTCTGTTCAGACCAGAGTTATACAATGGATTAAAACTTATCAGCAATCCTATGGCACAAACTGCCGTTTTATCATGCACGAGAACGGAACAAAAGCTCTGATGCGAGACCTGAAAAACGGAATCCTCGATGTGGTGTTTTCCTCTGAACCCGAAAACAGCGGAGAGTATGAAACTCACCCGCTGTTTCTTCAGGAAATAATTGTCCTTGTTCCGAAAAAACACCCGCTGGCACAGCGGGACTTCATCAACCCCTCCGACCTGAATGACGAAGCTGTTATTATGCACACGGAAGAAACCGGCATGCGCGCGATTATCAGCAATCTTCTTGCGTTTCATGAGGTTGCCCCACTCATCGCCGGGGAAGCTTCCGAGGACAGAGTCATCGCCCAGGAGGTCTCAATCGGGCTGGGCATCGCACTCATGACCGACTGTCCGGAGATCTATCCGGAAAACGTGAGAGCGATTCCACTGCAGTCACCCTTAAACTTTCGCAATATTTACCAGACTGTATCCAAAAATCACTATATGTCAAAAGATCTGGTTCAGTTTTTAAACCATGTAGAAAAGATGACGTAAACGTTGCATAAACACCATTTTCAGATACAAAACGCGGCATAGAGAGGAACGGTCTTTTTTCCGTCGGCAAAGCCAAAATTATTTGCAGAGAGTTTAATGGCATAACGATAAAGCTGCATTGCCGCATCATGCAGGGCAACAGGCAGCGGTGCATCCGTTTCGAAGCATCTCTTTATCTGCTCCACAAGAGCATTTTCGCCAAATCCGCGAATCGTCCGCTTATGCATCTGGTCGATAAATCTCCTGCAAACTATCTTTACCACTTATGTCAGAACAAATTGTTTGCTTAAAGCAAAAAAAATAAGAAAAAAAACAACAATCTGTCGCTACATGTCTTAAAACCTTTCTGATATTATTTATTTTAACTTCTGCAGGCTTCGCCAGGGAACCCTGCAGACAAAATAATTTTCAGGAGGTAACTATGAGTAAGAAAAATGTGGGATTTGGTGCACGCGGATGGATGCTGACTCTGTATACGTTTTTATCATTTCTGGTCTGGGTAGCAGTCACCAATTATCCGAACAACATCATGGCGAGCGCCTACGAGGGAATGTTCGGCTGGAACGCAGCATTAGTCGCAACATGTTATTCCGCCGGATCGGTAATCAGTGTAATTATCCAGCTGTTCATCAACAAAAAAATTGCTAATGGCAACGTGAAGAAGCTGATGATCTTCTTTTCCATTGCCACTCTCGTTCTGGGTATATTGCTGGCCGTCATCACAGCACAGCCAATCTTTTTGCTGATTTACGTGCTGGTTCGTATCTTTGGTGATATCTGGACGCTGCTTGGAAACGGCGTAATTGTAGGTCAATGGTTCCCTACAAGAAAGGGAACTGTTATGGGCATCACCACTTTTGCATTCCCAATCGGCACCGGCGTTATGCTGACCCTTTTTACAAATCTGTTTTACTCCAGGGGAGCACTTGCCGGTTTTGCCCCTTACCTGATCATCGGTATTGTCGCTGTCCTGATTCTGATATTTGCTCTGTCTAATTATCCGGAGGAAGTGGGATGTTTCCGCGATAACGACCAGAGTATGTCAAAAGAAAAAGCAGAAGAAATTATGAAATCAGAGATGAAAGCCAGAGAAACCTCCGTGTGGACAGTAAAGAATACTCTGACCAGCCGTGATTTCTGGTTTCTGGTTATCCCGGAGGGCGGCATCCTGTTTGCAGCAGTCGGCTTCATGGTCCAGATTGTTTCACTTCTGTCTTCCATTGATCCTGAATTTTATGCCACAAAAGGCGGCATGGTCATGACAATGATCACTGTGGTCGCATGTATCGGCAGTTGGCTGCTGGGTGTTCTTGATACGAAGTTCGGGACAAAGACATCCATCCTGATCGCATGTATCGCCATGCTGGTCGCATGCATTCTAGGTATGGTCGGAACGCTGTCAACGGTTATCGCTTCCGCGGCGTTTCTGGCAATTTTTATGGGAGCTTCTTCCAACTACACAGTTTCCGGCGCGGCTTCCTATTGGCGGCGGGAGGATTTTCCTTCGGTATTCGCTATCGGCAGCCCGGTTGCCAACCTGATTGCAGCTCCCGGTCCGGCTCTGATTGCGATTGTTGCTGCCGCCGCCGGCGTCAGCATCAGCTTTGGAATGGTGGCGGTAATCTCAGTAGTCAGCATCGTATGTATTCTTCTGTTTAACCCGAAACATTTGAAGGAAAAAGATGCAAAATTACGGGCACAGGCAGGGCTCCCGCCGGCAGAATAAATAACAGACAATCAGAAATGCCGAAAGGCATAGGTATATTACATACAACCGAAAACCCAGACAGAATACGGAGGCAGAATCTCAACCATCTGCCTTCGCATTCTGTTTTAATATGCGTAGGGGTGTGTAAGGGAAATGACAGCTATGCTGTCCGCTCCTCACGCGGCGAGCAGGAGGCAAAATCCGTCCCTGCTCGATTCAGTATTCAGAGCAAAACTTCCTGTATTCATAGGAAAGGCACAGATGAAACCGCGTCTGATAATCATTCAGATCGATGCCGGTAATCTCGATAATACGGTTAATTTTCTGTATCAGTGAACTGCGATGGATATGAGAAAGCTGAGCAGTTCGGGTCTGATTGCACTCGTTTTGCAGATACAGATATAAAAGCTCACAATATCCCGCGCGATGTTTGTTATCATATTCCTCCAACTGTTTGATTGCAGGATGGGTGATATCAAACTGCGTATTTGCCTGGATCAGTTTTATCGCATATGGAAGAACATATTTATCACAGGAATGAATCTCCCCAATCTTCGCCGGACTGTTTTCCACTGCAATCCTCGCCTGCATATAACAATGTGATATATTATGCAGATCAGTAAAGGTATGGCTGATTCCTCCATAATAACCACTGTTTTGAATCACGGGTTTCAGGAAAGGCATAAACTCTTTCATCGGAAGGCGGTGAGTGTCGCACAGCAAAACAATCTGATTATCTATAGCAACCGCATACAGACTCAGATAGTTCCGGTTTAAAGTCTTAATAATATGAAGGTTCATATTCAGATTGTCAGATACACAGCTCAGGACAATCAGTACTTTTTCGTCTTCACAATCCCAGCCCATGGTTCGGAGCGCATGCTCAAATTTATCAAAATGCAAGAAATTATTCTGCACCAGCTCCAGAAAAACAGCATTTTTCATCAGAATCTCATTCCGATCAGCATAAAGAGAAAACCAATGGCACATGCTTTCATACAAAATGGCAAAAATATCCTCATCTCTCCTTGAAAAATCATCATCGTTGATAATCAATGAGATAAACCCCATAAACTCATCTTTCACATAGATATTCTGGCAATAGCTTTCATAAGGGAAAAAACCTTTCGGCATCTCATAAGGAACGCGCAGCGGTATTTTTGACTGGTAATCGGGGTTGCACTTTACCATATTCTCCATGCCGATACTTCCGGTCGTCAGAAGAGAATCCCACATATCATCTACCGTTCCCAGTCCGAAATTCGATGACGACGCAAGACGTGTCTGTGCGGAATCCAGAATCAGCAACGGATAGGGAAGAACTTCACCGAACAAGTCAATGATTTCTTTCAGCATCACACCATCTGAAATAGCGGTCTGTATCTTCTGATACCATTTATCGTACCGGTCAAACGCGTTTAAAATCACATTGAATACCTGATAGACATCCTTCGTATTCAGCAGAAGATAACTACCTTTCTGCATACAGATCACAAGATCCCTCTTATCCTCATCCAGCAAAATCGATTCCCCGTTTCCGATATATAATGTATTTTCGAAAAAAGGCGTGTTCGGCGTAATCAGCCTTGCGTGCTCAATAGATGCAGAAATCGTTGTGCGAAAATGGGGCTCCGGGGAAAACTCTTTCAACATATCTGATATCATCCATAGACTAAATTTCATAGCATATTATCCTCCCTCTGACAACTATGAGAACGACATATTTCCAAACACACGGGTGCACATCCTCACGCGCAGACGGTTGCATCACAGGATTTTCAAGTACTCGTTTCAACAAATCAACCCGTTTCAGATAACTCCGCTGTTAAATTTCATCCACGAAAAGAATACTACACATTGTCTTGTAATACAACAGTTTTTTTCAAATATCCATACAGATTGTCTCTGATAATTCACTTCACCGCTATTTTATAATGTAGTTATCAAAATTTCAGGAGGATAAAGATGAAGATCTTAGGTATTTCTTTCGGTTCACGGAATGGAAACAACGATGCTATGTGTAAGCAGGCTTTGATGGCTGCAAAAGAGAACGGCGCAGACATTGAATTTATCAATATGCAAAATCTGCATATCGAGCACTGCACCGGGTGCATCGCATGCGTACAGGGCATTTTCTCGGGAAAAGGCAATTTCTGCGCTCTAAAGGATGATTTCGGCTGGCTGCTGGACAAAATGCTGGACGCGGACGGCATCGTGATTGCCGTGCCAATTTTTGAAAAGGGCGCTACCGGCCTCTTCCGCACAATCACCGATCGCTTCGGACCCCGTATGGATCGCGGCAGCAATACCATCGGCGCGATGATTGCAAAGGAACACGACGGTAAAGAGATTGATCCCCGTATTTTACAGGACAGAGTCATCTCCTACATGTGCATCGGAGGTTCTGACTGGGCGACCAGAGTACAGTGCGACACAGCCATGCAGGCGCTGACTCCTATGTGGAAAGTTATCGATAATGAATATTTCATGTGGTCAAAAGGAATCATGATGGACGACAAAAAGCTGGCTCGAGCCACGAGAATCGGAAAAAATATAGCCGAGGCTGCCGCCGACATCGAGAACGCTCAGTATCAGGGCGAGGAGGGCGTATGTCCACACTGCCACTGCCGGAACTTTTTCCTGGATAACAGCTCCACAAAAGCCATCTGCTGCCTCTGCGGCATCGAAGGGGAGCTTCAGATTGTCAACGGCACCGTGAAATTCGTATTCCCGGAGGAACAGATCAAGCATGCCCATGACACCATGTCCGGTAAATTCATACACTGTGACGACATTCAGGAGAACGAGGGCAAGCTTGCTGCTTCCAAATCCACGGACGAATATAAAAAGCGCAAAAAAATGTATATGGAATTCATCGAATCCAGCAAACCGAAACGCTGATATCGTGATCCGAAGAGAACCGGTTTACGTTACAAGACTGTCAGTTTCACCTACTATAAGAAACTGTCTAAAGGTTTTATCAAGGAGGTATCTTACAATATGAAAAAACTTATGACAGGAAACGAAGCTGTGGCGCGGGGCGCCTATGAGGCGGGCGTCGGCTTTGCTTCAGCATACCCCGGCACACCGAGCACGGAGATACTGGAAAATATCGGACAACACTACTCAGATAAAATCATCTGTGAATGGTCCGCCAATGAAAAGGTAGCATTAGAAGCAGCCATCGGTGCCTCCGTTATGGGCGCCCGGTCTCTGGCCGCCATGAAACATGTGGGCGTAAACGTAGCTGCGGATCCCATGTTTACTTTTTCTTATACCGGAGTTACAGGCGGCATGCTCTTAGTATCCGCAGATGATCCGGGACAGCATTCTTCCCAGAATGAGCAGGACAACCGCTATTATGCAAAATCGGCAAAAATGCTGATGCTGGAACCCAGTGATTCCCAGGAAGCCAAGGACATGGTCCGAACCGCCGTAGAGATTAGCGAACGTTTTGATTCTCCTGTCCTGTTCCGGATGACGACGAGGGTCTGCCACAGCAAATCCGTGGTGAAGCTGGGAGAAGTATCCGAAAATCCGTACATTCCTTATGAAAAAAACTATCCAAAATACGGACTCCTCTTCCCGGAAGCGCTGGAAATGCACCCCCGGGTAGAAGAACGCCTCCGGCTTGCGGAGGAATTCAGCAACCATACGGAACTGAATTACATCATCGACAACCATTCGCGTGTCGGCGTCGTCGCCGCGGGCGTCGCTTTCCAGTATGCCCGGGAGGTTTTCGGCGACAGTGCGTCCTACTTAAAAATCGGTTTTTCCTATCCGCTCCCCATGGACAAGATCTGGTCCTTCGCCCAGACAGTGGACACTCTGTATGTGATAGAAGAGTTGGAACCCTTTATGGAAGAACAGATGCGGGCGGCCGGAATCTCATGCATCGGCAAAGAACTTATTCCGCGCATCGGTGAGCTGAATCCGGACATTCTCCGCAAGAGCATCTTCGGGACAGATCCTGAGACGCTGGACGCAGATCTAAGTCTTGTGACGCAGCGCCCGGCCACTTTCTGCGCCGGATGTCCTCACCGCGGCTTCTTTTATCAACTCGCGAAAAAGAAGAATGTCATTATCTCCAGCGACATCGGTTGTTACGGCTTAAGCGGCGTCGCTCCCTATCACGCCAAAGATTTTGCTTTTTGCATGGGAAGCGGATTTGCCAGCGCACACGGAGCCTCCCGGGTAGCGCAGCGATATGCACCGGACAAAAAAATCGTCGGCGTACTCGGAGATTCCACCTTTTTCCACTCAGGCATGACCGGTCTGGTCAACGCGGTGTACAACAAATCCGATGCGCTCTACTGCATCCTGGATAACCGTATCACCGGTATGACCGGACATCAGGAGAATCCGGGTTCCGGGAAAACCTTAAGCGGCGAGGGCGCGAACATTTCCGATATCTATGAGATTGTAAAAGCAATGGGCGTGAAAAACATCCGCATGGTAAACCCGACCGATCTCAAAGCCATGAATGACACCCTGGACTGGGGAATTGCCTTAAAAGAGCTTGCTGTGATCATCACCCGCTGGCCCTGCGCCCTAAAAAAGAAAACACAGCTGGATGTCGAGGAATTTGGTGACAAAAAATATAAAATGCATGTATCACCGAATGCCTGTATCGGATGCAAAGCCTGCATGAGAGCAGGATGTCCTGCACTTATTTACGATGTGTCGACAAAAAAAGTATCGATTGACGCGTCACAGTGCGACGGATGCAATATCTGCGCACAGATCTGTCCCAAACAGGCAATCAGCAGAGAGGAGATTGGAAATGGAAAATAAAAATATTATTCTTTGCGGCGTTGGCGGACAGGGGACCGTGCTGGCCAGCTCCATTTTATCCCAGGGATTGATCGCGACAGGATATGATGTCAAAATGACAGAAATCCATGGTATGGCGCAGCGCGGCGGCAGCGTGACGACACAGGTGCGCTATGGGCAGGAAGTATACGCCCCGCTGATCGGGAAAGGAAGCGCAGACCTGATCGTAGCGTTTGAAAAAATGGAAGCCTACCGTCAGCTCCCACTGCTGAAGCCTGATGGGAAAGTTGTGGTAAACGATTATAAGATTCCCAGTTCTACCGTGCTGGCCGGAGATGAAGTTTATCCGAAGCAGATTCTGGACGAGTTAAAAAAGCTGGCTAACGTCGATGTTCTGCAGGCGGATGTGATGGCACAAGAACTTGGCAACCCAAAAGTGATGAATGTAATCCTTCTGGGAGCTCTGGTCCGAAAAATGGGCTTGGAAAAGGAAACCGATTGGGATACAATCATAAAAGAGAATGTAAAACCAAAATTTGCAGTACTTAATATGGAAGCGTTTCGGATCGGTACGAAAGCCGTGTAAATGCTCAGAAACATTTTTTATTACTACTTGTGCCGCCATCAAACGGCGGCGGAACGGAGCCGTATCATGGAATATAAAACATTAGACGAAGTACTAGAGCGGGCCATCTCTCTCCCCCGGAAACGCAAAATGGTAATCGCCAACGCAAATGACTCACACAGCATCGAGCTGGCATCGGAAGCAAAAAAAATGGGGATTGCGGACGCAATACTGATTGGGAATCCGGAAATCATTTCCAGCCTGCTCACAGACGCCGGGAAAAGCGCAGATTCTTATGAAATTCTTTCCTCTGATACACCGGAACAGTCCGCCAAGATGGCGGTGCGCGTCATCCGGGAGGGAAAGGCAGATTTTCTTGTCAAAGGGATGCTGGAAACCAGTCAGATGCTGCGTCCGGTTGTCAACAAAGAAACGGGGCTCGGCACCGGCCGGGTGATGTCACACCTCTCGGTCAATGAACTGCCCTCCTACCACAAACTGATCACCATCACGGACGGCGGCATGTTTACCTATCCCACTGTGAACCAGAAAAAGGAAATCGTCAAAAACGCAGTGGACGCCTTTCACGCTCTCGGCTATGAGCTGCCGAAGGTAGCGTGCCTCACCGCGGTCGAGGTTGTAAATCCCAAGATGCCGGAGACGGTGGAAGCCAGAGAAATTGAGGAATGCGCGGCGCGCGGCGAACTCGGAACATGCTATGTCAAAGGTCCTATCTCCTACGACATCGCCATGAACGCCGAGATTGCGGCATACAAGAAATTTGACGGGGAACACTGCGGAGATTTTGATATCCTTCTGGTTCCCAACATCCACACCGGAAACATCCTGGGCAAATCCTGGGCGATCTCCGCAGGCGGCACCTTCGCCGGTGTAGTCGTGGGTGTGAAAGTCCCCATCGTCATCACTTCCAGAGCGTCTTCCAGCCAGGAAAAGCTGCGCGCACTGGCGCTGGCGGTGCTGCTGTCTGGAATGTATGCGTAAAGGTTTGACATTTGACAGCACCTGCTATCCCGTCCCGCAAAAAAGTATCACAGAAAAAGACATAATCCGGTAATTGCAAAACTGCTTATGTTGCCGTATTGCAACAGTTTCCTGATTACCTGAAAAACATAATACATATAAGGAGGATCTTACCATGGGTGAAATTACCTACCAGCCTCTCCGCAGCTTGATTTTCGTAGACTGCGTAAAAGAGGAATACCGACACAGATTACAGCACTGGCTCTACTACTACCACGTGCCGGAAAGCATCGCAAAGTTTGAACCCTGGGTGACAAAGTATGCGTTTTACAATGCTCTGCCCACACCGCCGGAGGGCGAGCGCTTCGGCACCTACCGGATGCAGCTGACGGAGCACTACTGGATGGTCAACCCTTCATCCGTGGAAAGCCTGATCAATGCCATGAGCGAATATTTCCCCGTGCAGGCACTCCAGTGGCAGGGCACGATTCCGGACGGAGATGCGGAGACCTTTGCCGGAAGCGGCGATGACGCCCGCAGTACAGGCGGAGACAACGGCTGCCCGCCTTTCATCCTCGCCTATCTCCCGATTTTCTGGGAAAAAGATGTAAAAGGCGCCGGCCGGACCATGATGGACGGTCCGAACTATCGCTGGCTGTTCCTTGTCTCCTACCCGGAAGGCTGCAGTGAGGAGGAAGGCGAGAAATGGATGCTGGAAGAAGTGCTTCCTGCATTTGCCGAAATGCCGGAGGTCAACCGCATCCTGACCAGCCGCGTAAAAAAGGAGATCAACAACACTCATATGGATCGCTGTGTGGAAATGTGGTTTGACGGCCCGGAGGAGTGGTACCGCTGCGCTGTAGAAAAGATGGCGAACTTCCCGAAACCGGCATGGGCAAAGTATGATACATTTCCTTTCCTCAGACCCCAGTTTGAATTTGCAAGCCTGTTTTTGACAGATATCCCGACCTCAGACAACCTGAAGCAGTACCGCGGATATCTTCCGATGAGATAACAAAATGCGCTGATATCCTGACAATAGTAAAAACATTCGGAATTCACGTATAAACGGTTATGAAAACCTTACGGAAGGAAACAGGAAACTATGGAAAAATTACTGATATTAAACCCAGGCTCCACCTCCACCAAAATTGCCTGCTACGAGGACGAAAAACAGCTTTTTGTGGAGAGCATCTCCCACTCTGCCGATACGATCGCGCAGTACGACACAATCATTGACCAGTATGCATTCCGGAAAGAGATGATTCTTAATGTGCTGAAAGACAAAGGGATTCAACTGGAAGAGCTGACCGGCATTGTGGCGCGCGGCGGTTCACTGCCGCCCATCAAAGCAGGCGCATACTTTGTCAATGACGACATGGTATGGCAGCTGAAAAACAACCCCGCCATGGAACATGCTTCCAACCTGGGTGCGGTGATCGCCGCATCCATTGCAAACCCTCTGGATATCCCCGCATTTATCTATGACGGCGTCACGGTGGATGAGATGTGGCCAATCTTAAAGATCACCGGCTTTAAAGAAGTGACGCGAAAGGGCATCGGCCACAATCTGAATACCCGCGCAGCCGCCATACGGTATGCCCGCGAACACGACAAAGCATACAAAGACTGCAAGCTGATTGTCGTCCATCTGGGCGGCGGCATTTCTGTCACGCTGCAGTATGAGGGAAAAGTAGTTGACATCATCAATGACGAGGACGGTCCCTTTGCTCCGGAGCGCGCCGGAGGACTTCCCATCCAGTCCTTCACTTCCTACTTCGGAGCGTCCGGGATGAGCACAAAGGAAATGCTGAAAGAACTAAAGTCCCGAGGCGGCCTGGTCAATCATCTGGGCGTCAATGACAGCCGGGAAGTGGAAAAAATGATTCAGAATGGCGACGGACATGCCAGATTAATTTACGACGCCATGGCCTTAAACGTCGCCAGGTGTGTAGGCGAGGAAGCCGCCACCGTAGCCGGTGATATCGAAGGCATCGTCCTGACCGGCGGTATCGCGTATTCCGAATACTTTACCAGTGAAGTAAAGAAAAACATTGAGTGGATTGCACCGGTTACAATCTATCCGGGCGAGAACGAGATGGAATCCCTGGCTTTGGGAGGTCTCCGTGTCTTGCGCGGGGAGGAAGAAGCCCATACGTTTGTGAAAACGGAATAACACAGGCAAGTAACAGGTTATTGACGGATATACCATACCGGACAGAAGAAGATAACATGCTGTCCGGTATTTCAGTATATAGGATTTATAACCGGGAATTGCTGTTTTATGTACGGGAAACCCTTTTGGTTTCAGATGGAGATATTTTTTATAATTTATTCCGAAAAAATCTGTCTGTAAATTTTCAGGTCTGCATCCTTAAATACATTAAAAATCGCTTTCATCCCGCTTTCGGTCTCCTTTTTATATTCCTTTACCGTCCGAACCGCAATCTCAGCTGCCCGTTCATTTTGAAATCGGAATACACCTGTAGAGATACAACAAAACGCGATTGAAGCAATCCCATTTTGCTTCGCCAATGTCAGACAGGAGCGATAACAGGATTCTAAAAGCCTCTCATCCTTTTTGGTCAGTTTATCCCCGACAATCGGTCCCACCGTGTGGAGCACATAGTCACAGGGCAGATTATAAACCGGTGTAATTTTGGCAGTCCCGGTTGCTTCCTCATTCTCAATTGCCATCTGCCAGAAAGGAATCTTGATCACGCCGGGAGAATTAAATCCGACTCCCAACTCCAGGTATAACACTTTTCCTTTCTGATGGCCGGCCAGATACTCCTCATATCTTTTTCCTGCTCATGCATAGCCCTGATAAAATAAAACTATGAAAAAGGCAGGCTATCATTATGAAAGTAATCATTGTTGGCGGCGTAGCAGGCGGGGCTACAGCGGCCGCCCGGATCCGCAGGCTGGACGAGCAGGTGGAAATCATCCTGTTTGAGCGGTCAGGATATATCTCCTATGGAAGTGAAATCGGCATCTTCCCTGTAGAGACAGAAAACGGAATCCGCGTCATGTCCGTCAACCTGCTGTTGGAAAACGACACCGATCCCGTTATCTGGAGGGAACCGATTATAGGGTCAGCCCCGAAAAAAACTTAGCCGGGCTGCAGTTTCCTTTATAGAAATCACAAAATATTCTCTAATCCGGATTAGCCAAAAAAGGGGCTGTCGCACCAATGTTTAGTGCGACAGCCCCCTTTTCTGACATATTGCACAGAATATGTTATACTAAAAACAGATTCAAATTCAGGAGGCCGCCATGAATAATTATCTAACCATCGGAGAGTTTGCGAAGTTTCGGGGTGTCAACATCAATTCCCTGCTTTACTATGAGAAGCTGGGCATTCTTCTACCGGCTTACATAGATCCTCATAGCAAGTACCGCTACTATGCACTCGAGCAGCTGTCTATGCTTGATATCATTCTCCTTTGCATCAGTCTGGATATTCCGCTGAAAGATCTGAAAAAATATCAGGATGAAAACGCATATTGGCAGAAAAAAATGTCAGAAGACGGCAAGCGGATCGCAGAGAATAAAATCCGCAGGATGCAGACCGACCTGCGCAAGATTGAATCTTCCCTGAAATGTCAGGAGGAGCAGGACAGATATGCAGGATGCGACGGAATTTATCAAAGAGAAATTGACTCCCGTTTTTTTATTGCAGAAGAATATTTCGGAGAACTGGCAAATATCACGCACTTCGGAAGGATTTCTACCGATCTGTTTGAGTATGCTGAAAGCAACGGTTTTTCTACGATGCTCCCATCGGGGTATATGTTCGCGTTCAATGGAGGGAAGGTCCGGCAGTTTCTTTTTTACGAAGTTCTTCCCACTGAAAAACAGGACGGAAAGGTGATTGAAATACCGAAAGGGACCTATTCCTGCCTGCAGATAAAATTTTATCCCGATATAAAACATCTCGAATTTCTGGAGAAGCATTTCGGCTCTTCCGATAAACGACTCGCGATCGTGTCAAATCTGATCCGTGACAAGCTGCAGATCAACAGCAGATACAATGAAATACAGGTCATTGACGGATATACTATACCGGAAATATCTTTTTCCAGTTCCGTTTCAGAAGAACCACGGAAATGATGAATGCGATTCCGTCAACGATTGCTTCCGCCCAGAGAACGCCCGTCACTCCCATAATGCGTGCCAGGATCACCATACACAACGGTACCAGAACAATCTGTTTTACAAATGTATTGATGGAAGCCTGCACCGGTTTTCCCACAGACTGGAAGAAAATGCTGGTACTGTTCTGCAGTCCGTTTACAATACAGAGCAGCATATAAATACGCAGACACATAACAGCGAATTCGTTGTAAAGTTCATTCTCCGAGCCGAACAGGGATATCAGGGACATTGGAAATACCTGAATAATAACAGTCGCTAAAATCAGGAAGAGGGTGCTTGTAAGTATGGCAAACTTAAAGGTTTTTTTGGTGCGGTCATACTTGCCCGCTCCGTAATTATAGCCGATGATCGGCTGCGATCCGGTAATCACACCCTGTATTACGTTAACAGCCACCTGGTTAATCTTAATCGTAATGCCAAAAGCAGCTACCGTGATATCTGCGCCGTATTTTGACAGTGCACCGTAGAGTGCAAGCAGATTATTCGCCACAGCGGAGATTAACGCAAACGACAGTTGGAGGATAAAACTGGCGAGGCCAAGGCCGGCGATACTTTTTATAACGGAAATATTTGGCCGGAAATACTCTTTGCGGATGGTAATATTTTTGAACCTTGGTACATAGGCCAGCACCCACAAAACATTGATCGCTTCCCCGATGACAGTGGCGATCGCAGCACCCTGCACACCCCACCCGAGTTTCAGACAGAAAAGCGCGTCCAGGACAATATTGGAACCGCAGGCCACTAACAGGCCGATCATTCCATAGGTAGCACCTCCGTCCACCCGGATACATGAGGTAAGCGGGTTTAAGATTCCCATAAGCGGGAAACCAAGTGCGATGATTGAACCATAAGCCATCGCATACGGCAGCGAATTTTCAGAAGCTCCAAATAGCCAACACAGGGGTTCCAGGGCAAGCCATGTGACGGCCATGACAATCAGACCTAAGGTTAGTGACACAGCAAAGGTATTGCAAACGCCAATGGATGCATTCTCCCGGTTTCCTTTTCCCTGCTGAAGGCTCGTGTACGATGCACACCCGTCACCCCAAAGCATGGCAATCGCCAGCATCGTCACCATGATGGGATTTATGATATTCGTTGCGGCATTTCCCAGATATCCGACGCTTTGTCCGATAAAAATCTGGTCAACGATATTGTAGAGCGCATTTACGACCAGCGCAACGGTGGCAGGGACTACATAGTGAGGGATCAGCCAGCGAAGCGGCTTCGTACCTAACGGATTTTGGATCACTGTATATTTCATTATCTACTCTCTCCTTTGAAAATATACATATCATTTCATTATTAAGCCTGTCCATTTTAAGCCCCACCATAATAATGGAGTCAAGGAGTGAAATGATAAAAAACCAGCCTGAAAATTTCCATATCATAATCGCCTGTGACATTATAATCAATCGGATACACCTGACACATTTCATTTTTAACATATGTCAATAATTATTGTTGACATATGTTAAAAACTGAGGTAAGATATGCATATAGAGGCAGAAATGCGGAATATCTGTCCACATAACCGGAATAGATTTTCAACTGTTTTCGCGGGGGACGTTTTTACCCGTCTCATAGACTTCTGCCCGGGAAATATAGAATTATGACACAGAT
>Ga0192240_10508_pt1 | contig 15922 bp, 16 predicted proteins | sample Koala_Koa27_H3_FD_131237 | JGI IMG/M metagenome (GOLD analysis project Ga0192240, IMG submission 131237) | Enriched cells from koala feces incubated with labeled cellulose particles, San Francisco Zoo, California, United States - Koala_Koa2-7_H3 ...
GCCACGGGCTCCATTCCGGTCCGACCGGAGATAAAAGGCATGGACCTGGAAAATGTCCAGTTTGTTAAGCTGTTCCAGAATGCACAGGATGTGATTGAGAAGTTAAAGGATGCATCCATCCGTAAGATTGCGGTTGTGGGGGCAGGATACATCGGAGTGGAGCTGGCCGAGGCATTCCGGCGGAATGGGCGGGAGGTGGTGCTGATTGACTGTGCAGAAACCTGCCTGTCCGGATATTATGACCGGGAGTTTTCCGATATCATGACAAAGAACCTGATGGACCACGGCGTAAAGCTGGCATTTGGGGAAACCGTCACGGAACTGGAAGGTGACGGGAAGGTCCAGAAAATCATTACGGACAAAGGAAGCCATGAGGCTGACATGGTGGTTTTCGGCATTGGCTTTAAACCGAATACAATGCTGGGGCAGGGACAGATCAAGGTTTTTAAGAATCAGGCATTTTTAACAGACCGGAAACAGGAAACCAGCATTCCGGGGGTTTATGCCCCTTTTTCCTCAAATATCCCCTTGCTGGAATAGAACAGCCCTTCCGGCCCTGATATCTGTTTTCCTATCCAAAGGGCCATGCCGCACCCCAGGAAACTGATGTTTGAGTTCATGTCAAATGCAATGACCCGGTTGCCCGGAAACTGGTCCAGTACTGTATTGATGGCGGCCGTACCTGCGTGGTTTGCGCCGATTACTACGATTGTCTCTCCCATTTCATATCTCCTTCACTGTTTTGGGTTGATTGGTATCCCTGTGCTTATATTCTTCCCGCCAAGCCTGATTTTATTGACATTTGATGGTTAAACATTTTCTGCTTTCATTCCCCCCTGTTTTATGATATGATAATAAGGCTGTAATTACTTATTATAATAGGAAGGTAATCATATGAAATTAGGTATCGTAGGACTTCCCAATGTCGGAAAAAGTACTCTTTTTAATTCCTTGACCAAGGCAGGCGCGGAGTCAGCCAATTATCCGTTCTGTACCATTGACCCAAATGTAGGCGTAGTGCCTGTTCCGGACGTGCGTCTGGACAAGCTCACTGAAATGTATAACTCTGAAAAAACCACTCCTGCCGTTATCGAGTTCGTGGACATTGCAGGACTTGTAAAAGGCGCATCCAAAGGCGAGGGCCTGGGCAACCAGTTCCTGTCCAACATCCGTGAAGTGGACGCCATTGTCCACGTGGTCCGCTGTTTTGACGACCCCAATGTCATCCATGTGGATGGCTGCATCGACCCCTTAAGGGATATTGAAACCATTAACCTGGAGCTCATCTTCTCTGATATCGAGATTCTGGAACGCCGCATTGCAAAACAGTCCAAGGGCGCCTTTAACAATAAGGAACTAGCCAAGGAAGTGGAGCTGTTAAAGGCCATGAAGGCCCACCTTGAAGAGGGAAGGCTGGCCCGCAGCTATGAGACAGAGGACGAGGATGAGCGTGAGTTCATCAACACCCTGAACCTGCTCACATGGAAGCCTGTCATATTCGCTGCCAATGTTGCGGAAGGCGACCTGGCAAATGACGGCGCTGACAACGGATATGTGCAGTCCGTCCGCGGTTTTGCCGCTGAAAACGGATGTGAGGTATTTGTCATCTGTGCTGAGATTGAGCAGGAAATCGCAGAGCTGGATGAGGATGAGAAGAAAATGTTCCTGGACGATCTTGGCCTTACCGAATCCGGGTTGGAGAAGCTGATTGCCGCCAGCTACCGCATCCTGGGCCTTATGAGCTACCTGACCGCAGGTCCTCAGGAAAGCCGCGCATGGACCATTAAGGTCGGCACCAAGGCGCCGCAGGCAGCAGGCAAGATCCACAGCGACTTTGAGCGCGGCTTCATCCGCGCCGAGGTAGTGAACTACGACGACCTGATGAACTGCGGCAGCATGGGGGCTGCCAAGGAAAAAGGCCTGGTCCGCTCAGAAGGAAAGGAATATGTGATGAGGGACGGGGATGTGGTCCTGTTCCGTTTCAATGTATGAAACCAATATCATAAGCCGGTCCCCTGAAAGCGGGTAACCGTCAGGGCATGTATGTACAATGCCCTGGCCGGATATCTTTCAGGGGACCGGCTTTCGCTTTTCCATCCACCCTTTTCAGTGGTTTTCCGTTTCCCTGTAATTTACCCAAGTTTCCGAGTTTTCGTATTTACCAGAAACTTTTTCTGTCATCCTTATATATTTTCAAAATATTTTCTGTTTTACCCCTCTATTTTGGTCCAAAAACATATTTTCTTGCTTTTTCCATTTTACTGTGCTAAATTATTTATATTATTGACTCAGAAAACGGGGGATTTGATATGGAACTGTTAAGCACCATTGTGGAAACCATCAATAACTATCTTTGGGGGATTCCCATGATTGCACTTCTCTTTGGGACACATCTTTTTCTTACAATCCGCACGGGATTCATCCAGAGGAAAACATGGACCGGCATCCGGCTCTCTGTCACAAAAGATCCCGACTCAAGCGGCGATATCAGCCAGTTTGCAGCCCTTACCACCGCCCTTGCCTCCACCATAGGAACCGGCAATATCATTGGCGTGGGAACAGCCATTGCCCTTGGCGGCCCGGGCGCCGTTCTGTGGTGCTGGCTCACCGGCGTGTTCGGAATTGCCACCAAGTATGGCGAATCCCTTATCGCGGTCAAGTACCGTGTGCGCACCAAGGACGGCACCATGCTGGGAGGCGCCATGTATGCCCTGGAACGCGGACTGAACATGAAGCGGCTGGGCATCGTCTTTGCAGTGCTGGGCACCCTTACCTCCTTTGGGATTGGATGCGGCGTCCAGGTCAACGCCATCTCCAGTATTGTGAACAGCAATGTGAAGCCGCTTATTACGTCCGGCAGCCTTAAGGATCTGCTTGATACATATCCATGGATCATCAGCCTTTTAGTGGGCCTTATCACAAGCGGGGTTACCTGCCTGGTTATCTTCGGAGGGGTGAAATCCATTGCAAGGGTGTGCGAAAAGCTGGTGCCTTTCATGGCATTTTTCTATGTTGTGGGATGTATTTTCATCCTCTTCCTTAACCGTGCATTCCTGGGCGAAACATTGTCCGTCATATTCCGCAGCGCGTTTACGCAAATGCGCTCCATTGCAGGCGGACTGGTGGGCTCAGGTATCATGATGTCAGCCCGGTACGGAATTGCCCGCGGCCTTTTTTCCAATGAATCCGGCATGGGTTCCGCCCCAATCGTGGCCGCTGCCGCCCAGACCCGCAATCCGGTGCGCCAGGCCCTTGTATCTGCAACCGGAACCTTCTGGGATACCGTGGTGGTCTGCCTCATGACCGGCCTTGTCCTTGTCAGCAGCATCATTGGCCATGATTCCATCAGCGTTACCAACCTGTCCGGCGGAGAACTGACCAATGCTGCCTTTTCCCTGATTCCTTACATCGGGCAGCCGATCCTCATAGTGGGCATCATCACATTTGCATACTCCACCATCCTGGGCTGGTCCTATTACGGAGAACGGTGCCTGGAATACCTGATGGGCAAGAAAGGGCTGGTTCCTTACCGCCTGGCCTGGGCTTTGGTGCTGGTGGCTGCCCCTGTCATCCAGCTGGAACTTGTATGGAGTATCGCAGATACGCTCAATGCACTGATGGCCATTCCCAACCTGATAGCCGTACTGCTGCTGTCCGGCGTGATTGTAAAGGATACCAAGTATTATCTGGCGCATCTGGATGAGAAGGATGAGACGCCGATTCCTTTGGTGGATGATAAATAACATAGGGCAGAAAAAACTGGCTGAAAACAATTTCTGTTTCCAGCCAGTTTTTTCATGCCCCCAGGCTTGAACTTTCCTGTATTTCCTGTATAATGAATATATCACTCACCAAAGATGAGCAGTGTTGCCAATGAGGCTACAGCACGCTAAAACCAAAAGGAGGAACCGCTTTGCAGAAAATCATTGACCTGACCTTGGAAATCACCAACAAGATGCTGGTACAGGATGCATTCCAGAGCAATATCTATGTTACCATGGTATCCCATGAAGAATCAAAGGCATTTAAGACAGGAACCGAGGACGACCCCTTCACTTCTACCTGGAATTATCTTGGCATGGTGGAACATACAGGAACCCATGTGGATGCCTTCTTCCATATGACTCCGGATGGGCTCTCAATCGACCAGATGCCTCTTGACCTTTTCTTTGGAAAAGCAGTATGTCTGGACATGCGCCATATACCTGCCAGAGGAAGTATTACGATACAGGATCTGGAACAGGCCGAACAAGAAGCCGGCGTCACCATAGACGGCCACATTGTGCTGCTGGCCACCGGTGTGCATGATAAATACTTTCCTTCCAAAGATATCCTTTTCATGAATCCTGACATTTCTCCGGAAGCAGTTGCCTGGCTGGCCTCCCACCGTTCCAGGATGCATGGCGTGGAGGGCCCGTCCACCGATATCATGGACACCCAGCTGTTTCCCAGCCACCGGGCCTGCCGGGATCTGGGGTTGTCCCACTATGAATGGCTGGTAAACCTGAACCAGCTTATAGGCAAAGGCGAATTCCAGTTTTATGGGATCCCGCTCCGGTTAAAAAATGGAAGCGGCTCACCTGTAAGGGCCTTTGCCGTCATAGAAGAATGACAGGAGGTATACGCATGGCAAACCACACACTTAATCCTTCCCGCGGGAATCTCCATGGAAGCCTGTCCAGATCCATCCCTCCAGTCCTAACCATTTCCCCTGGGGATACCGTGGATTTTACTACACTGGAGGCAGACTGGCGGATTGTACGGCCCGACTCCCCCTCTTCCTCCAGCGGCATTTTCATGGAGCGTTCCTTTCCTGCCGACCAGGGGCATGCCCTGTGCGGTCCGGTCTATATTCAAGGCGCGCGCCCCAAAATGACCCTTGCCGTACGGATTAACCAAATCATTCCCGGAACCTGGGGCTGGAGCCGCGTTGGCGGCGGGGACCCTGACCACCTGTGCCGTATGGGCTTTGAGGGGGATGAATATTTCCTTATCTGGGACATTGACCATAAAAAAGGAATCTGCCGTAGCCATATGGGACACTGTGTCCCCCTGTCGCCGTTCATGGGTGTCATGGCGGTTGCCCCTGCTTCAGATGATTATGTTAAAACCCATGTCCCCGGGCCTTATGGTGCCAATATGGACTGCCGGGACATCACAGCCGGCAGTATCCTTTATCTGCCGGTTTATACAGAAGGAGCCCTGTTCTCCACTGGAGACGGACATGCCAGGCAGGGGGACGGCGAGTCCGGATGCACTGCAATTGAGTGTCCCATGAAACAGGTTAGTCTGACTTTTGATCTGATTGACGAACCATTGGACAATCCTGTATGCAATTCTCCCCATGGCTGGATTACCTTTGGCTTTCACAGTGATTTGACAGTGGCTGCTTATTATGCTTTAATGGATATGTGCAGATTAATGGAACGCCTGTATGGATTTGGGCACAAGGAGGCCATGGCCATGGCAAGTGTGGCCGTTGATATGAAGATAACACAACTGGTCAACGGTACAAGGGGCGTCCATGCCCTTCTTCCCCACGGCGTCATCTCTGCACCCTAAACCGTTCATTGGATATAAAACCATATAAAAAGGAGACACGTTTATGCCGGATATCCCTTTAATACTTTCCCTGGACCAACTAAAAGAAATATTTCCGATTCAGTCTGATTTAATTGATTACATGATTTTCATGTGCCTTCTTCAGAAAAATGAACCCACCGGTTCATGGACATTAAAGGAGCTGTTTGACCAGGCCGGATTAAAGGTGGGAACCGCAACCATCGGCAGGAACTTAAAGATGATGGACAGCCATGGCTACACGGTACAGGTTGCCAATAAGGGACGGATCCTTACTGACCTGGGGCTGGAAAAGGCCGCCCATCTGCGTTCCCAGGCAGCGGGACAGGGATTCAGCAAGGGACTGATGTCCATTACCCAAAGCACTGACCTGAAGGCATTGACCGATATCCTATATGCAAGGCTGGCGCTTGAGAGGGAAACCGCCTCCCTGGCTGCCGCCCATGCAGATGACAGCGACATAGACGAACTGCGTTGGTCGGTCAACCAGCACAAACACTCTGTCTCCCTTGGAAACAGTTCCGGTGGTACCGGGCTGGATTTCCATCTGGTCCTGGCCAGGGCCTCCAAAAACCAGGCCATGTATACTGCCCTGAACCTTCTGATTTACCAGCAGCGCTGTATTGAGTGGAATGCGCAATCCGAAGGCATACTGGAGTATTCAGCTACCTACGCAGATATACATGAAGAAATCCTGCATGCCGTCTGCTTACATGATTCCGGGCTGGCATCACATTTAACAGAATGTCATCTGATGGAAATCATACATGAAATCCAAAAGAATACCGGTTCAGTCTCCTGAACCGGTAACTTTAGGATTTCAATCCGCTGCAACTGCCACTGCTTCAATCTCAATCACCATGCCGTGGTTGAATTTTCCAATCTGCATCGTGCTGCGGGCAGGGGGATTATCAGGGAAATACTTTTTATAGGTTTCATTAAATATCTCAAAGTCATCTATGTCTGAAACAAACACAAGAGTTTTTATGACATGGGCCAGGTCAGAGCCTGCCTCCCGAAGAAGGTTGTCCATATTCTTCAGCACCTGTTCCGTTTGTTTCACAATGTCCCCTGGTCCCACCAGTTCCTGGGTGACAGGATCATTTGCTGTGACCCCTGCCGTAAATATCAGATTGCCTGTCCTAAAGGCCTGTGAGTACCAGCCACCCGGCTTCGGGCATTTTTCCGTAGTAATCCTAACTGCATCCATACTTCCATTTCCTTTCCGTTTGTTATTTCATCCAAGTATATCTTCCTGTGATAGGCATTCCACTGTCCTTAAGAGCACCTCGGTCCCGTCCGCCATGTCCTCTGGCGTTGTGTACTCATCCGGGCAATGGCTCACACCCTCATTGGAACTCCTCAGGAAAATCATTCCCATTGGATACAGCCTTCCCAGCTGCATGGCATCATGTGCAGGGTAACTCACCATATATTTGTGGGGTATCCCTTCCTTCTGGGTACACTGCCGGATTAACTCCACCAGGCGTTTGTCGCAGTGAACGGGTTTCGTATTAATGGTGCTTTTAACTGAATAGGTAAGCCCTCTGTCCTTGCACTGCTTTTCCACAAATGCCATCAGGTCATCGTAGAGCTGCTGCCACAGACCATCCTCCTTTTCCCTGAAGTCCACAGGCACAATGGCCTGGTTTGCCACTATGTTGTGTTCTGCCGGCCTGGCTTCTATGTATCCCACCGTCCCTCTGGTGGTGGAGCCTGATTCCAGGGCCAGCCTCTCTACCTCACATGCAATCGCTGCCGCTGCCGCCATGGCATCATGCCTGTCCTCCATTGCCATTCCTCCTGCATGGGCAGACACACCGTTTAATGTGATATAGAATTGTTTGATGCCCGCTATGTCCGTCACCACGGCCATCGGCAGATTCTCATGAAGCAGATAACAACCCTGTTCAATATGCAGTTCTATGAATGCATAATAATCTCCCTTTTTAATATAGCTGCCAGGCAAATTGTCCGGTTCCAGGCCCATATCAAAATCCAGCATGGCCTGCTTCATGGTAATACCTGTTGCCCTGTCTGTGGAAGTCCGTGCATAATCCTCAGGAAGCATGCCGCAGATTGCCTTACTGCCAAAATGCCCTCCCAGGAACTGGCTTGCCTCTTCATTGACAAATGCAATCATCTCAATGGGTCTTCGCGGCCTGACATGATTTTCAGACAATGTGGTGAGCACTTCCAAGGCAGCCATGACTCCTGCCAGACCATCGAATTTGCCGCCCATGGGCACCGTATCAAAATGGGATCCAGTCAGTATGGGCGGTAAATCCTCCTGTCCTTCCAGCTTTGCATAGATATTACCCACCGTGTCCATACGCACGGTCAGTCCAGCTTCCCGCATCCAGCCCATAAGCACCTGGCATGCCTCCCTGTAAGCCGGTGTCCATGCAAACCTGCTGATTCCCCCGCGGGGGTCCGCGCCAATTCCTCCTACATACTGCAGCCGCTCCCATAAACGTTCCCTGTTAATCTCAAGCATCCTTATACCCCTTTCTGTCTTTTGATGAATTTGCCGCTTCCCGGCATGGTGTGTATCTTACCTTCCCCATAAACCTTAGTTCCCCTGACAAAGGTTGCGGCCACACGGCACAACAGTTCCTTGCCTTCATAAGGGAACCTGGTACTTTTTGACTTAGAAAAACTCTTCTGCCTGCTGTATTTCCATCTGCAGTCCATATCGATCAGGACCAAATCTGCATCCGCCCCAACCTGGATTGTTCCCTTTTGCGGATATAAACCAAACCTTCTGGCTGCATTGGCTGCACATAATGCCGCCAGCCTATGGGCCGGAATGCCCCGCTTTATGACGGCCTCGGATATCATCAGAGGATAGGATATGTCTATGGAAGGCGCCCCGCCTGCCACATTCCATCCATTGCCGTCTTTTGGCTCTTTATCTTCCTGGGTATACGGGGCATGGTCCGTGCCCAGGTAATCAATGGTCCCGTCCTTCAGATAATCCCACATCCGCTCCATCCGCTCCCTGCTTCTAAGGGGCGGTTGGATTAATGCATAGGTTCCCGCATCATAGTCGTCTTCATGGTTCAGCAGGAAATAATGCGGACAGCTTTCCACTGTTACATCCACGCCATCAGCTTTGGCCCTCTTTAAAAGTCCTGCGCCTTCCGGTATGGATAAATGGCAGATGTGGAGGGGACAGCCCGAGGCTTTGGACAATGCGACCGCATTTTGGATTGCAATCAGTTCCGCGTAATATGGCCTGGCTTTATCATGCAGGTCCAGATTCCATGGCCTATCCTGATAACGCATTCTCAGTTCACGGATGATATTCTCATCTTCGGCATGGAATCCAAGGATTTTCCCATACTTTTTCACTTCTTCCATGGCATCCAGCTGCTGCTGGTGGTCCAGCCACTTGAATTGAGGCCCTGCATCCAGGGTAAAACCTTTAAATGCAATGCAGCCAAGCTCATGCAGCTCTTTTATATGGCTGTTTCCTCCTGCTATTGCCCCTCCCCACAGGGCAAAATCCACCACGGCATGCCTGGATGCGCGCTCATATTTCAGGTTAAATGTTTCCTTATCAATGACCGGAGGACTGCTGTTGGGCATCTCCATCACCAGCGTATATCCCCCTGAGGCGGCTGCCCTTGTCCCGCATTCCCAGTCTTCCCTGTACTCGGCTCCCGGGTCAAAAAAATGGGTATGGGTGTCAATTCCTCCGGGGAACACATATTGGCCGGATGCATCAATGACCTCATCCGCATCCACATCGCAGCCATCCTGCAGGATTGCCGCTATCTTTTCCCCTTTTATGGCAAGACACGCATTCAGGGCCCCATGTTCCAATACCAATGTTCCATTCCTTATTATTTTATCAAATCTCATCGCTTTCACTTGACCTTCCCGAAAATCATAGGATATTCCCCTGCCCATGCAATATAATCTTCCATGGCTTTTTCCATATCATACCGCGGCGTATGGCCAGCCCTGCAAAGCCGTTCAACCGACATGGGGGCATTGTCCTCCGCCCCGTGGTAAAACACGTTAGACTTCTCGCCTTCTTTGGCAATACGCCACCCAAATCCGGGAAAATGCCTGGTCAGCGCCTGACACCAGTCGGCAATGGACCATATATGGCAGGAACTCAGATTATAGATGTCAAAGCTAGAGGAAGCTTCAGCCAGCAGGAAAAGGGAATCCGCAATATCCCTGCTGTATACCCAGCTGGTGCGGTTTGGCCTTTTTAAGACCGCGGTCCTGCCTTCCATGGCATATTTAAGCGTGATACACGGAGCGCTCATCTTATCCCGGAACTGGGTAGGTCTCTCCCATGGTCCAAAGACATCCCCCAGCCTGGCACATAATACATCCATGCCATGCAGGTATTTATAACGGAGGGACAGTTTTTCAGAAGTGAATTTAGATATCTGATATAGATTTTCCGGCTTAAGATTGTCCATATCCTCCTTCAGGATATCTGCCTCAAATGCAGTTGTCCCATAGGCCGCAATGGAGCTGACATAGATGAATTTCCGGATGCCTGCTTTCACGGAAGCGTCCAGCATATTCAGGGTCCCGCCGCAGTTTACGTCAAAGATATGTCTGGTATCACTGCGCTCCCGTTCTTCTGTCACGGTTATCACTGCCATATGGATGACCGTATCCGCACCGCTTTTATCCAGGGCCGCGGATAACTTCTCCCGTTCCAGGATATCACCCTGTATAAAGTGATAGGAACCAGGAAGACGGCTGAAATAATCTTCCACCATATCTGAAATGTTACAGCAGTCATAATTATAGACCTGGATGCCTGCTTTCAGAAAACACTCCATGACGTTGATTCCGATAAATCCGGAACCGCCAGTAAGAAACAATTTCTCCATAGACTTATCCTCATCAGGATGGGAGGACTGCATGAGATAATCCTGCCATATCATCATGCAGTACCTGTATCCCTGTCTCTTCCATATAATTTACAAGCTATTTCAAATTCAGCGTACCCAATGGATCCAGAATCTTAATAACTTCAGGATCATGGATATTATCTGCATCAATCAGCCAGTATGGGCTTTCGGTCACATCCTGGAAATCCGTCTTTCCTTTAATGGCTTCGATAGCAGCTGTAACAGAATTGTATCCAAGCCCATATGGATTTTGGGAAATCAGGGCATCCAGACTTCCATCATAAATATTATTAATTAACTCCTCAGAGGAGTCATATCCCACAGCCAGGATATCGGTACGTCCCTCATCCTTGAGCATCTTGCTGGCCCCTGCGGAGGCGCCTTCATTACAGCAGAATACCGCGACTAAATCAGGGTGTTCAGACAGTAAATCCTGCATGATATTGGCAGCTTTTTCCCTGTCACCTTCTGTATGGTAGATTCCTACAAGTTCAAACTTATCATGTTTTTTCAGTTCATTCTCAAAACCCCTGTCCCGCTGCTGAATGACATCAGATCCTGCCTCGGAAGATACCACAGCAACCTTTCCGCCATTCGGAAGTTTCTCCGCTATGTAAGCAGCCCCGGCCGCAGCTGCAGCCTCATGATTTACAGATACGGTAGTCAGGCAAACCGATGGATCCATCTCGTCGTCAAAGGTAATGACCGGTACCTTCAGGGATGCGATTGTATCATTGATTGCTTTTGCATCAATGGACGAAATCACAAGAGCATCCATACCTGCCATATCCATGTCCTCCACTATGTTCTGCTGGGCCGCCGTATCCGTAGAGGAATTAGTTCCCTGATAGTTAATGGTATAACCGTGTTCGGCCGCGGCATCCTCAGCGCCCTGTCGCACCATTTTGTAGAAATCAAACAGTGTGGATTTGGGGATTACCCCAATCACCTTTGTTGCCTCAGCTGCGGGTTTCTCCTCTGCCGGCGGCTCCTCCGTCTTCTCCGCTTCTGTCTTTTCTGCTTCTGTCTTGGCTGCCTCTGCCTGTGTCTGGGCCTGTGTCTCAGGAGCCGCGGTTGTCCCTCCTCCTGCACATCCTGCAAGGCTCCCCGCCAACATAACTGCCGCCAATGTTACTGCTAGTCTTTTCTTCATATTCCTTCTCCTTTGAAATATATTATTTTTGCCGTATCACTACAGCAAGTGTTACTGTTCCAAACCTTACTTTTTCAAACGCTCCCTTACAACCTCCAGGAACACGGCTGAGATAATAACCACGCCGATTGCCACCTGCTGCCAGAAATAGTTCAGTCCAATCAGATTCAATCCATTGCTGAGTACCCCGATGATGAACGCGCCCACAATGGTTCCCGCAATACTTCCTTTGCCGCCTGATAATGTGGCACCGCCGATAACAGAAGCTGCAATGGCGTTGGTTTCATATAGTTCCCCGGCCGTAGGCGCTGCCGAGGATACCCTTGCCGCCAGCAGCATTCCGGCAAACGCAACCAGGGCACCGCTGATTACATAGTTCATCACCTTAATCCGGTTAACCGGTATACCGGAAAGATACGCCGCCTGTTCATTGCTTCCAATGGCGTAGACATAGCGCCCAAACTTACTTTTTTTAAGCAGGATAGCCATGATGACCGCAATCACCGCCATGAATATGACTGCCCATGGAAGCCATCCCCAAAGCTTACCTGAGCCAATCCAGGTGAATTCTGATTTAAGGCCCGACATGGGGACTCCATCCATGATGACCAGGACAATCCCCCGGAATATGCTGTTGGTTCCCAGGGTTGCAATAAAAGGCACAATCCCCAGCACCGTGATGACAAAGGCGTTAAATGCCCCCAATGCCATGCCCGTCCCCAGGGCCATCAGCATGGCAACCGGAACCGGTATTCCCGCTTTCATGGCCGAGGCCACCACCAGGCCGGAAAACGCCACGCCCGAACCAACGGAAAGGTCAATACAGCCGCTGGCAATGATGTATGTCTCAGCGATAGCTACAATTACAGCTACCGAAGTCTGTGTGGCAATATTTAACAGGTTCCTCTGTGTCAGGAAGCTTTTGGTTGTGATTGAAAAAAACACGCACAATATCAGAAGCCCCATCATTGTAAAAATAATCTGTGTGTTAATACTCCTCTTTTGACTTTTCGCACCCATATAACCTACCTCAATCCTTTTTATTTAATGAGCCATTGCATACTTCAGTATCCTGTCCTGTTCCAGTTCCTCCCTGCCAAGCTCACCGGTTATCCTTCCCTCGCACATGACCAGGACCCGGTCGCTCATACCAATGACTTCCGGCAGTTCTGAAGAAATCATGATGATGGTCACTCCCTGCAGCACCAGCTGATACATAAGCTCATAAATCTCATATTTGGCATTTACGTCAATTCCCCTGGTGGGCTCATCCAGGATTAGGATCCGTGACTCCCTGCACAGCCATTTTGCCACAACCACCTTTTGCTGGTTTCCGCCTGACAATGTCTTGACCAGCTGTTCCCTGCCTCTTGTCTTGATACTCATCTTGCCGATATACTCGTCTACCGCAGTATCCACTTTGCCGTCTTTCACAAAACCGCCTTTGCAGAACTTATCCAGGCTGGCTATGGAAATATTGCCCCTCAGTGACTGCTCCAGCATCAGCCCGTCTTTTTTCCGGTCCTCTGTTATGTAGCCCACACCTTCTGCAATGGCCCGGTAGGGGGATGTGATATGTGTTACCTTACCGTTTATTCTGATTTCCCCGGAATCAATGCGGTCCGCCCCGAAGATTGCCCTGGCAAGTTCCGTGCGCCCTGCCCCCATCAGTCCGGCGATTCCAAGGATTTCCCCTTCGTATGCATCAAAGTTAATATCATACAATGTATTGGCTGCGTTTAAGCCTTTCACTTCCAGGGTTTTCTTTCCCCTTTTATAATCAGGCCTTGGAGGGAACTTCTGCGTCAGTTCACGTCCAACCATCTCCTGTATCAGCAGGTCCTTAATGGAACTGTCATATTCATGTTCCGATATGAGTTTTCCATCCCGCAGCACGGTCACCCGGTCCACAATGGCATCCAGATCGCTCATCCTGTGGGAAATATAGATGATTGCCACCCCATCATTCCTAAGCCTTCTTATGATGTCAAACAATGTATCAATTTCCGAATCCGTAAGGGCCGCAGTTGGTTCGTCCATAATAAGCAGCTCGCAGTTGGAGGACAGCGCCTTGGCAATCTCAACCATCTGCTGTTCCGCCACACTGAGGGTATCCACTTTGCGTGACGGCGGGATAGAGGAACAGTTAAGCCGCTCCAGCAGCTGGGCCGCATCCTTGTTCAGCCTGGAATCATTGATGAATCCCTTAAAGGACATCTGGGGCTCCCGCCCAATGAAAATGTTTTCCGCCACGGTCAGATCCGGAAGAAGATTAAATTCCTGATAGACAATTCCGATTCCATGGTCATGGATTTCCCTTGGATGATTAATTTTAAGGGGTTTCCCCCGGTAAAGGATGGTTCCCTCATCTGCTTCCAATACTCCTGTGAGGATTTTCATCAGGGTGGATTTCCCTGCCCCATTTTCCCCTAACAAGGCATGTATTTCGCCTTTTCTTACTTTGAGGTTAATGTCCGACAGGACCTTAACCGTACTGAATGATTTTGAAATCCCCTGTGTTTCCAGTAAATACTCTCCCATTTACATTCTCCTGTCATCTGTTTAAAACATTACATCCCCCAGATTTGGCCCTAGGGTCTGTCCTGTATAAAGGTTGCCGTCTGGTTCAGCTGCCAGGAATACCGCGGTTGGCAGGATTTCCTCCAGTTCCCCGAATCTGGGCAGCACCAGTTCTGCTTCCTTGTTCTTTCTCCACTCATCGCTGACCACTCCCATAAGCTGTGTCTCAATGGGCCCGGGAGCAATGCAGTTAGCTGTGATATTGTATTTCCCGACTTCCCTGGCCAGGGATTTGGTAAATCCAATCACGCCGGCTTTGGCAGCAGCATAGTGGCAATGTTCCACGCTCCCCTTCTGCCCTACCTGGGATGCAATGTTGATGATCCTTCCGGATTTTTGTTTTATCATCACCGGAACAGCATATTTACAAGTAAAATAATTGCTTGTAAGGTCCACTGCTATCATCCTGTTCCATTCCACTGTGGTAATCTCGGTCAGCAGCTTTGGATTCGATATACCTGCACAGTTAATCAATACATCAATGCGACCAAATTCTTCCACCGCAGTGTCAATGAGCTTTTTGGCAACGGATTCATCTGAGATATCCCCTTCTACCAGTACCACCTTTACCCCGCAGGCTTCCAAGCCTTCCTTAAATTCCTTCATTCCCTCAGGATCCTGTCTGTAGTGGTTCAGGACAAGGTGGGAACCTTCTTTTGCAAATATGCCAGGAAATCCGCTGCTCATCCCGTATCCACAACCGGCGCCTGTCATCACTGTAACTTTACCTTCCAATTTTTTCATGTTACCCTCCTGCTTTTCATGATTTATGAGAAAATATTTTCATTAACATTACCGGATTTTGGGTACAAAAAATACACCTTCTTCAATTCCCTGAAAAAGAATCCGGTTCCGGTGTATTTTATTGTGCTGCTTGTGTCGTCCTGTGTAAATGGCAGGCACTGTATGCCTGAGCATTCACACTGGGTGGCACTGGTTAACAAGCTGCCCGCCTATTCAGTTTTTGTTCCTGCTTCTTCCTTTTTTATCATATCCAGATATGTATACATGGTATATTTGGATATTCCCAGAAATGACTGTATGCGCTCTCCTGATTTGGTTATGAGAAATGCTCCCTTATCATTGAGATATTTCAGGAACTGGAGCTTCTCTTCCTTATTCATGACGCCTGCAGGCTTGCCCACCAGCTTCTGGCCTTCCTGAAGAAGATATTCCAATAACTGATTCACTTCTGTTACAAAAACTTCCTGTTTGTCTGCTGCGTTGATATCATAGTGGTTCATTTCCTTCAGATAGCTTTCCAGCTTAACGCTTTCCGTAATATCTGTATTGACACAGAGACAGCCGATGAGACTGCCTTCATCATCCTTAATGTACAGGGACGAGGACCTTAATATCCGGTTATCCCTCAGCTGGGTGATGTAGTTAAAACGGTTGCCGTCCTTTACCGTTCCCTGCAGGACCTCAAGTCCCAGGTTGCTTCCGGTGCCTCCCACTTCACGTCCTGTTATGTGGCCATTGCGGATATCCACAATCGTATTGGCATAATCCTTTTTTAAATCATGAAGGACCACCTCTGTGTGTGAACCAAGCTGCTGCTCCAGCATGTCCATTAACTGTGTCATAAACTCTTTTTCATCGTTTAAAGTTTTCATATCCTTATTTCCTTTTCTGATTGTATGATAGCACACTTTTTGTCTGCCGTAAAGACTTTTTGTAAGATTATTGTGTTTTTGTATCTTTTATACCATTTACGCCATTA
>Ga0192240_10509_pt1 | contig 15911 bp, 21 predicted proteins | sample Koala_Koa27_H3_FD_131237 | JGI IMG/M metagenome (GOLD analysis project Ga0192240, IMG submission 131237) | Enriched cells from koala feces incubated with labeled cellulose particles, San Francisco Zoo, California, United States - Koala_Koa2-7_H3 ...
GGCTCAGTTTGGTAGAGCGCTGCGTTCGGGACGCAGAGGTCGCAGGTTCAAATCCTGTCGCATCGACTCCTTTCCCCACGGATGCGTAGAAAAGGTCCAGTGGACTTTTTTGAGCAGGCAGGGGCGCCGGAAAGCTTGATTTTACTTGCTTTCCGGTATTTTTTTGTCTTGAAGTACCTCTGCTTTTTTCTGCCGAAAAATCATCAGGTCACGAATGAAGTCACGAATCATGGTTTGAATCCCTTGTTGGAAAGAATACATCTGACATGTGGTTCATCGTTTTGTCCTGCTGTTTCTGATTTGTTTGAGCATAAATATTTAAAGTTGTTTGAATGTCGTTATGGCCTACCCAGTTTTGCACATAAAGGATATTATTGATATACAGAATTAATTTCGTGATGATTGCGTATTAATTGCGTCTCCGTTTGTGGAACAGTCTCTGCTTTCAGAGGAGAGAAGCGGGAAAAACCAGCGTTTTCAGGGCTTTTATAGAAAAAGTGGATGTTGCTGAAAAATCTGTGCCATGACGGGGAAACGGTATGGTTCATTAGAGAGACCGTAATTTCAGATAGTTGCTCTCTCGATGAGAGGCAAAACGAAATCCCCAGAGGTTTGTTATCACCTCTGGGGGTTTCTGGCTCTCACGGGGAGTAACATATTTTATTGCCCGGTTCGAGACTTCATACAATTCCAGGAATCCAGATTGATGATAGCATTAGTCGCCAAGGTATCTCAAGAGATAACTTTTAGGGATCAGTACGTATGTAATATCTTTAGAATAACAGGCAATGATGGCACTCGATGAATATGCTATTTGCAGGTCACGAATGAAGTCACAAATCACGAATGAGGTCACGAATTACGAATAATACCAGCTTCTTTAAATCAATTTTAAGTTGAAACCATTGGCCATTATATTGTAGCTTTTTCGCTGCTTTTATGTTAATGTGAAGTCATTGAAAGAGTTGTATATTCCGATGACTAAAACGGTAGTCATGTGTTAATGAAAAATAAAAGGGAGTATATCAGCTATGAGCTGGAGAAAGATGGAGAGATCATTTCCTCCGGGACAGTGAACTTCTCTTGCCCGAAATACTTCCTCTACGAAGATCCGCAGCTGACCTGCCGGGTGGTCGGTGATGAGATTGAAGTGACGGCCTCTGCTTACGCGAAGAGCGTAGAGATACTGAATGAGAACGAAGATCTGATTCTGTCCGATAACTACTTTGATATGAATGCGGGCACAAAGCGTGTGAAGATCGAAAGCGGCGATGCCTCAAAGCTACGGCTGCGAAGCGTATATGATATCCGGTGACAGGAAATAAAGGAGTAGTAGGGATATAAGTTGCCCTCTTGAAAAACGAGGCGTTTTAGAGACGGAACCGTTCCTATCGGGAATTTTACGTGAAAAGTGTTTCCTTACAACCGAAGTTACGGGATTTCCGGTTCCGGCAAAAATATTATTTTTTATATGAATAACAGGAGTGAAAGGACGAAGATGAAAATTACAAATGAGGACTCAGCATGGACAAATAGCCGTCAGGTAAAACGATGGCTGTTCCTGGTTGCCGGTCTATTTATTATGGCGTTTGGCGTCGCTTTTTCCATAAAGGCGGGACTGGGTACCTCGCCCATTTCCAGTGTGCCGTATGTGCTGAGCCTGGCTGCGCCGCTGACCGTGGGGAATATCACGATTCTCATGCACTGCGTATTTATTCTGATGCAGATTCTTATTTTGCGGAAAAAATATGAAGCGATACAACTCTTACAGCTTCCGATTGCAGTGATTTTCGGATATCTGACGGATTTTGCTGTCTGGGTACTGACTCCGATTCAATGTGAGGGCTACGCTATGAAATGGCTGGTTTGCCTGATCGGAATCACGCTGGTCGCGGTGGGTGTCAGCTTTGAGGTAGTGGCAAACGTTGTGACCCTGGCGGGAGAGGGACTGGTGCTGGCTATCTGCAGAGTGGCGCCGGTGAAGTTCGGAACCATGAAGGTGGTTTTTGATGTGTCGCTCGTTCTGGCAGCGTGTATTTTTCACTCCTGTATTTTCACGGGCTTTACGGAGTCCGTGAGGGAACGGTTGCCGCGGCGCTTCTTGTGGGAACGATATCGCGGCAGGTCAACAAGCCGCTCGAGTGTTTGGGGGAAAAGATATTCGTTTCGTCCTGACGCAAAGAATCCGGAAAATGAAAAACAATTTTGACTAGAAAATCAAGTTGTAATCTATGGATTTTATTAAGATTGTGTGGTAATATATCTGTTATAGCAGAAAAATATTTGCAGGAGGCCGGCACATGTTAAGAAACCATGATATACATTTCAAGAATCAGACATGGGCCGATAAGTATGCAGTTTCCCTTGGCGCACCGAACGGGCGTGTTTTTTTAGGGGGGGTTATGCGTATACATTAGGTAATGCCGTTGCTTTTCCGGCCAGTCTGCAGAAAAACCATACCATTAACAGAATATTGAATTTTACGGCAACGCAAATTCAGGAGTGTATCCATACTCTTTGAATCTGCGTTGTTTTTTATGTCCAGAAATAGTAAGAACCTTATAACGGGAGTGTTGGCAGTATGCCGGGAAGCATGGAAAATAAAACGGCAGATACAGAAATGAATGAGGAAAGCGGATATGGAAAAGAAACCGAACGGGGGAAGAGTGTCCTCCTGACTTTAGGGGATTTCCTCTCGACATTCCTTACAGCGCTGATCCTGATCCTGGCTGCAGTGTTTGTCCTCCTGCGTGTGCTTGGATGGAACATGCTCTGTATTGAAAGCTCCAGCATGTCCCCGGAATACCCGGTAGGCACGCTGGTCATCGTACAGCCGGTGGAAGCACAGACACTTGAGGCCGGGGATGTCGTCACCTACGTCGCAAATGCGGACGGCGTCCTGGTTACACACAGAGTGATACAAATAGACGCATCCACGCAGACGGTTGTTACAAAAGGGGATGCCAATAACGTGGAAGATTCCCCGGTTTATTGGGGCAATATCGTCGGGAAGGTTGTTTTAAAGATCCCGGCGGTCGGAACCGTTTTCAGTGTGATCACTGCCGAGCAAAACCGGAAAGCTGTGATCGGGATTATTACCGCGCTGTTTGCCCTAACCATTATCTTCGATGTGACCGGGCGCAGGAAAAAGAAAAAATCGGAGGAAAAGCAGAAGGGAGCGAAATCATGAAAAAGAGCAGAAAGATCATGTTGTCCTGCCTGGTGCTGGCGGTCATCGCAACGTTTACCGTCTCGCCGACATTTTCATGGCTGAGCGCATCATCGGATGTGGTAGTCAATACGTTTGCCGGAGGGGGGATCTCCATTACAATAGATGAATCGCCTACCGACGAGAATGGGGAGAAAACGGACGGTGACCGCGTGACAGAAAATGCTTACAAATACACCGCGGGGTCTGTTTTAGATAAGGATCCTACCGTGACTGTCCTTGCAGACAGTGAAGAGTGCTATGTTTATCTCTGTGTGAAAAATCAGCTCCCGGAAGAATATTTCACGATTGATTATAACATCGCATATTGGGAGGAGATTGCGACTTACGAAGCGGATAATGATACGGTATGGACGGTTTACCGGTATAAATCCGTTGTCGCCCAGTCAGGCGAGGATCAGGCGCTGGAGCCGATTTTTACAACCGTGACCGTTTCCTCTGAACTGACCCAGGAGCAGATCGAAGCCCTTGGGACAAAGACGGCGACAGTCCAGGCATATGCCGTGCAGACAGCTTCCGTAGAACAGGAGGATGCCGATACAATGGCGCTTGCATTCTTTGGTCTTCCGGTGGAATCCACGATAGAGGATGCAGATGTTGAAGCGGAATCTGTCGAAGACACAGAGACAGAGGACCAGGAAGATACCGAAACACAGACGGATGACTCCTCTGAGACAACAGAGTCAGATGACTCTTCTGCGGCATCGGAGGCGGATGACTCTTCCGCAGCAACGGAAGGGGATGATTCCTCTGCGGCAACGGAAGCGGATGACTCTTCTGCGGCAACGGAGGGAAATGACTCATCCACAGCAACGGAAGCGGCTGATAACAGCTCTGAGAATACTGCCAACGAAGCGGGAAATTCTTCCGGAGAGGATACCGGCACAGAGGATGCTGCTTCCGATGACGATGCGGCCGAAAGCAGTGATGATGCTGCAACATCCGGAGACAATACAGCAGAAGAGGATGTTACTGCATCGGATGCCACTTCCGGTGAGAAAGAGTAAGCAGGATAATATGCACCTTACAGGGGAAACAGTTTTCAACACCCCCTGCAGAAACATTGGCAGAAGGATGGGAGGATTGCAGGATCTTGCATGCGATAAGACAAAAAACTTCAAAAATAAGCCTGCAGTTTAGCGCGCTGGTGCTTTTGGTTTGCGCTTTGTGTATCGCCCCTGTGCGTGGAAGCCTTGCCTACAGCTACACCTATACTGCAGAAATCATCAATACGTTTACCGGAGTGGCCGAGGAGGATGTCACATCGGAAACTCCGTCAGAATCTGAGGACAAGACATCCGATACCGGGGATACAATTCAGCCATCGGAGGAAACTGATGCCGGGGAGACGGATGCGACCGCCGGTGCTGATACCCAGGATACGGATACGACCACAGGTTCCGATACTCAGGATACGGACGCGGTCACAGGTTCTGCCAATCCGACACAGGAGAGTACAGACAGTGAGGATGCTTCTGAGACATCCAACACAAAGACCAACGATACGAACCGGATTTGGCGTTATGTGATATGCATCGCAGCATCCGTCGCAGCGTTGGTGCTTATCTGGGGACGCGGCAGGAAACATGGGGATGAGACGGCTTGAATGCAGCGGAATTCATTTCAAGGCGATTTGATTTGGTATCTACCGGGCATGAACCGGGAACATACATAAAAAGAATTAAAAAAAGAACTTTTAAAACTTGCCTGAAAAAGAGAGGAGAGAAAGATTATGGCAAATGAAACATCAAACAGTGGCAGGAAAAAGAAGATTGCCACCACAGGCCTGGCCGTTGCATTGGCGGCGGGACTGGTATTGGGAGGAGGTTCGTATGCGTACCTGACAGGTACGTCGGAAGAGGTTGAAAATACCTTCTCTGAGAACAACAACGGTGTAGATCTGGATGAAACGACAGGCAATGAATATGATATCGTCCCGGGCACCAGCCAGGAAAAGGATCCTACTGTAACAGCAACTTATACGCTGGATTCCTATGTGTTTGTCGAAGTGACAGATGCAACTGATGACCTGGTTACCTGGTACATAGCAAATGGGTGGACACTGTTGTCCACAACAGAAAACGAAGACGGCTCCACCACCTCTGTGTATTACATGAAGCTGGAAACGTTAGATACTTCGGGGTGGGAAACAGTAACTAATTCAGACAGCGATTATAACGGACAATTGACTTACACGGACGAGAACGGAATTACATATTATTATGACAGTGAAACCGAAACATACACAGCCGTCATTCCTGTGCTGGAAGACAATACGGTTTACTACTCCAGTACTCTGACAAATGATGATCTGGATGCTACTGAATCCGTTTCCCTGATTTTCCAGTCATACATCATCCAGGCGGAACCGTTTGACACAGCGAAAGAGGCATGGGATACAATCAAATATGGTGATGGAATAGCTTACAATGTTGAACAAGGAATTCTGTACACTGAATCTGTAGATGATGCTATTGATGAGGCGGAGGATGGAGATACGATCATTTTGCTGGCAGATAACCTAACTGTAGAGGCTTCTGATACGGCAATTGAAGTTAATATGACATTAGACCTGAATGGATATACATTGAATGTATCCCATATCCTGCTTGAGGGAGATGCTGATCTCGTTATACAGAACGGCACATTAAATGCTACTACGGGAATTGCGCAAGATGTTACATCAGGTGAAACTTATGGAACAGGAAATCTGACATTAACAGATGTTGACCTTGTAGTTTCTTCAGGAACCGGTATCCAGTATAATACGGGAACCGTTACAATAGATGCAGATTCATCTGTTACGGCAAATGGTAGTACTGCAATTTTGGTATATCCCAGCTCGGGAGATGCTACCGCCGTATTAAATGTGTATGGCACAGTTGAAACAACAGCAAAGACGTTTGCTATCAGCGGAAACGGACAATGCAGTTGGGACAATGCTACTGAAATCAATATTTATGATGGGGCTTGGGTGAAGTCATCATATCCGTCTGCAGCGATTTATCATCCTCAGAATGGTACTTTAAATATCTACGGTGGAACAATTACAGGTTACTGCGGTATCGGAATTGCAAATGGAACGCTTAATATTTCGGGAGGAACTATTGAAGGCACTTCTAACGACAGTGCGCTTGCATCTTCTTATGGTTCAGGTGGCTTAACTTATGATGGTTCCGCGCTTATTTTGGCAGTAGGATATGGCGATTTTACAGTAAATATTAGCGGTGGGACAATCCAGAGTACCTACAGTTACGGTCTGCGTTCATACAGCTTTAATAACTATTCTCATACAGCAACTGTAAATATTACAGGTGGTACAATTAGTGGAGGAACAGGAGATATTAACGTGGGTTCCTATGTTACAGCGACTGATAGTCGTGAATAGATAACAGGGAAAAAATTCCTGTTTATCAAACGTTAGCGCAAAGATGAAATGCCAGTCAGGTATGTAAGTGTAAAGCTGTATCCTGATTGGCATTTTCCTTTTCCCTCACAATATTATTATTGTTTCCCGGAACATAATATTGTGAGAAGGGGCGGATGCCTGCTCACCAGATGCAATCACCCTTTTCAAAGTGAAAAGATTGAATATTTTTGTCCTGATGTACAATGATTTCAATAAAAATCCGTGCTTTTATCGTCCGAATCTATTGCAAAAATCGTCCGATTCTGCTATGCTTATTTTAGAAATTAACAGGAAGGAGGCTTGCCATATGTCCATCACAGCAACGGAATTGAAATCAAATCTTGGAAAATATTTGCTTATGGCGGCTACGGAGGATGTGTATATCACTCGCAACGGCAAAACGATTGCAAAGTTGACTTCACCGTATCAAAACAAGCTTGATATTGTGGATGCTCTTTATGGCAGTATTCCGGCGGATATTACGTTGGAAGAAGCCCGTGCGGAACGGCTCAGTAATATATGAAAGCATTGATTGATACCTGTGTAGTGATAGATTATCTGCAGCGCCGGGAACCATTTGATAAAGAAGCTGTTCAGATCATGCGACTTGTGGCTATGGATCAGTTTACGGGCTGTATTACAGCGAAATCAGCTACGGACATCTACTATTTGAATCACAGGGCAACACACAGTGATAAAGAGAGCAGGTTAAAGCTAAATCAACTTCTTGCACTTGTCGGAATGCTGGATACCTCGGCGGAGGATGTTTTCCATGCTATTTCATCTGATATGTCTGACTTTGAGGATGCAGTTATGGTTGAAACCGCTCGCCGTTCCGGTATGGATTGTATTATAACCCGAAATCAAAAAGACTATGAAAAATCATCTGTGACAGTTTATTCTCCGGCGGAATTTCTTCGGCTGTGGCAGGAAGATTGATCACGGCAGTGGGATTTTTGGATATGGAATATGTGTGGTGTTTTTTAGCTGCATTGGGAGCAGGAATCGGGACAGGGCTGGCGGGACTTTCGGCGGCAACAGTTATGGTCCCGATCATGATTGTGTTATGTCCGACGTTTGCCGGGGAAACCGGCGCGTATCACGCGACGGCGATTGCGCTGGCCTCTGATATCCTCGGCTCGGCTTTTACGACATCCATATATATCAGACATAAAAATATAGACCTGAAACGGGGCTGGATCATGCTCGTCTGCATCATAAGTATGTGTATTGCAGGGAGTTTTGCTGCTTTTGCAGTGGGGAATGTGGTTCTCGGCGGCTTTTCGCTGTTTTTATGCGTGGGAATCGGGATCCGCTTTCTGCTGAAGCCGGACACGTCCCGTGAAGATACGGTGAGCCATGGCGCCGGCCTGGATGCAAAGAGCCTTATGATTTCACTGTTTTTCGGTCTTACCATTGGTTTCGGCACAGGTTTTGTGGGTTCCGGCGGCGGGATGATGATGCTCGTGGTTTTCACGGCTTTCCTGCGGATGGATCGCCGGGCGGCTGTCGGCACCAGCACTTTCATCATGACGTTCACGGCAACGATTGCATTTATCAGCCATTCGCTGATCGACCCGACCATCATTCTGGAAGACTGGCCGATTCTTCTCCTCTGCATTGTGACGGAATCCGCTGCGTCCATCATTTCCGCCCGCTTTGCCAACCGTGTAAACAACCGTGTTGTCGGGCTGGTGACAGGTGTTGTCCTGACGGTTATCGGTATCGTGATGCTCGGTATCAACTACAGGACGCAGATTGCGTCTGCCTTTCACATGCTTTTCTGACTTTCTGAAAATGTCGCCTGCCAGCAGTCGTTTTTTCTTCTGCCGTTTTCGCACGGCTCATTGTATATCATGATTAAAGCGACAAAAGGGTATGATACTTCAGATTGCTCCACAAAAACCGCAGCTGTGCATAAGTTCGATCACGGAAATCAGAGATTTCCTATCTCACTTATCTCGCAATCTGAAAACATTCGGAATCCGCTAAATTTGACTAAAAACCAGTCAAATTTGCTACTTCCTCATGTTTTTGCGGTCCCCAAGGTCGTAAATGCGAATGCGAGCATTCGATTTTCGACCTTTTGTCCCTTGTATCATATCATATATTATATACAAAACGCACCTTGACAGCGGTTTTCAAATAAACTATAATGCAGAGAAGCGATATCCTTTTCGAGGATTTGCAAATAGTGGGAAAAGGACAAAGGAGTCTGTTTTGATAGCAGATTCCTTTTTTTGTTGCAGAAAATTTTCTGATTTTCCTGTTTCACTGATATTCCGCTCCCGCTGGTCTCTATTGTTTATCTTATCATCAAAGAAAGGAAGAAGTTGTTATGCGTTTGAATCCCAAGGAACAGGAAAAGCTGATGCTTCACATGGCCGGAGAATTAGCGAAACAAAGAATGGGAAGAGGCCTGAAGCTGAATTATGTAGAAGCGATTGCCTACATCAGTTCAGAGCTGCTTGAGTATGCCAGAGACGGAAAGAGCGTGGTGGAGCTTATGACGATCGGCACGAAAATCCTCACAAAGGACGACGTCATGGAAGGCGTGGCGGATATGGTGCACGAGGTTCAGGTGGAGGCAACTTTCCCTGATGGTACAAAACTGGTAACCGTACATAATCCGATTCAGTAGAGAGAGGAGCGAATGAACATGAAGATAGGCGCAATCATTCCGAAAGACAGAGACATTATTTTAAACGAGGGCAAACCGACCGTTACCGTTACCGTAAAGCACACCGGAGACCGTCCGGTGCAGGTGGGTTCCCATTTTCACTTTTTTGAGGTAAACCGCCAGCTCTCCTTTGACCGGGCGGCAGCTTACGGGTACCATCTGGATATTCCCTCCGGCACTTCTGTGAGATTTGAGCCGGGCGAGGAAAAGGAAGTCACACTGACACAGATGGGCGGTGCGCGGCGTATCTATGGCTTAAATGACCTGACCTGTGCGCAGGCTACGGAAGCAACAAAGGCGACAGCGGTGCAGACAGCCGCGTTAAAGGGTTTTATCTAAGGAGGGAACAGCATGAGTTACAAAATTTCCGGTGAAAAATATGCAATGATGTATGGTCCTACTGTCGGGGACAAGGTACGTCTGGCTGACACCAACCTGATCATAGAAGTAGAAAAAGATTATACCACTTACGGCGACGAGTCCAAATTCGGCGGCGGCAAGACGATCCGCGACGGCATGGGTCAGTCGGTGAAGACCTGCAGCAAGGACGGCGACCTGGATCTGGTGATTACCAATTGCCTGATTCTGGATTATACCGGCATCATCAAAGCGGATATCGGCATCAAGGATGGGAAAATCGCCGGCATCGGCAAGGCGGGCAATCCCAATGTCATGGACGGCGTGACGCCAGGCATGACGATCGGAGCATCCACGGAGGCGCTGGCCGGCGAGGGTCTGATCGTGACGGCCGGCGGCATTGACAGCCATATTCATTTTATCTGCCCGCAGCAGATTCCGACCTCCCTGTACTCCGGCATCACAACGATGATCGGCGGAGGCACCGGCCCCGCAGACGGCACGAACGCGACCACCTGCACTCCCGGCCCCTGGAATATCCGGATGATGTTAAAGGCGGCGGAGGAGTACCCGATGAATCTTGGGTTTTACGGAAAAGGAAACTGTTCCGATGAAATGCCCATCATTGAGCAGCTGAAAGCCGGAGCCATGGGTATGAAGATTCATGAGGATTTTGGCGCCACACCGGCAGCGATCAACCATTGCCTGAACGTTGCCGATGAATATGACATCCAGGTGGCGATTCATACGGATACGCTGAACGAAGCGGGATGTGTCGAAGATACCCTGGACGCGATCGGCGGCCGTACGATCCATACATTCCACACGGAGGGTGCGGGCGGCGGACATGCACCCGACATCATCCGCGCCGCGGGAGCAAAAAATGTCCTTCCCTCCTCCACAAACCCGACCATGCCGTTTACCGTCAACACATTGGATGAACACCTGGATATGCTGATGGTATGCCATCATCTGGACAAGAACATTCCGGAGGATGTGGCGTTTGCGGATTCCCGTATCCGTCCTGAGACCATCGCGGCGGAGGATGTCCTCCACGATATGGGTGTTTTTTCCATGATGAGCTCCGATTCCCAGGCTATGGGGCGTCCGGCGGAAGTGATCACCAGGACATGGCAGACCGCCCACAAGATGAAGGAAGAGCGCGGTCCGTTAGGTGTAGACAAAGAAAACGGAAACGATAACTTCCGGGCAAAGCGCTATGTGGCAAAATATACGATCAACCCCGCCATCACCTGCGGTATTGCGGACTATGTCGGATCCGTGGAGGTCGGCAAATTCGCAGACCTCGTGCTCTGGAATCCCGCATTTTTCGCGTCGAAGCCGGATATGGTCATCAAAGGCGGCATGATTATCGCATCCAAGATGGGCGACGCGAACGCCTCCATCCCGACCACGCAGCCGGTGCTTTATCAGCCCATGTTCGCGGCGCACGGGGCAGCCAAATATGAGAGCTGCCTGACTTTTGTGTCCCAGGCTGCGATGGAGAGCGACGTAAAGGCTCAGTACGGCCTGCAGAAGACTGTGGTGCCGGTAAGAAACTGCAGAAACATCGGGAAAAAGGATATGAAATACAATGACGCAACACCGGAGATCACGGTAGATCCGGAGACATATGAAGTTTGCGCAGACGGTGTGAAGCTCGAGTCAAAGCCCGCGCAGACGCTGCCGCTGACACAGTTGTACAGCTTATTCTGATGATACCAGGGACCCTGATATTATTCTGATCTCAATAAGGAGGGAACTCATATGTTAGGTGTATGTTTATTGTTTGTCGGTATTGTCCTGATCAACAACGGCGTCTGCTCTCTTGCAAAAGTGGACAAAAAGGCGGCCGCTGTGATGAACATTTTTGCCGGGACCTTATCGCTGTTTATCAATTTCGTCAATCTGGTGCAGGGAAACTATTACGCTGCCGGAACCGGTTTGCTCTTCTGCTTTACCTACCTGTTTGTGGCTATCATGAACATCTTTGATCTGGAGGGCACACCCTTTGCGTGGTTTTCCAGCTTTGTAGCGGTCAACGCGATCGTCTTTGGAATCGTGGAGGGCGTAACCGGGAGCGCCGCGCTCGGCATTGACCCTGACTGGAGATGGGCGGCAATCTGGTGGCTCTGGGCTGTCCTCTGGGGTTCTTCTTTCTTCACAGATATCCTGGGAATGAAAAAACTGGCAAAGTTTGTACCCGTGCTTCAGGTGGTGGAGGGTGTCATTACCGCCTGGATCCCGGGCGTTATGCTGATGCTGGGAGTATGGTAAACGACTATGCTAAGCGTCGCATGTATACATGAAACCTGGCGCCCAGATATCGTCCATGGCGATTCTTTGCTGAGTTTCATGGAAAGGAGAAAAAGAAATGTTGTGTGAAAAGATTCTTGGCACGCTGTCGGATCCGGCGTTTGAAGGCCTTCGCGTGGATTATGTGGATATTGAGTGGCATGAGGCTTTTTCCCGCCTGCACCGCAAAACATCCGCCGAAGGCGAGGATGTCGGAATCCGGATGGGAAACGAGATCCTGAGTACCGGTTTGAATCAGGATGACGTGCTCTATGCGGATGAAAAAAAGGTGATCGCCGTCAATATACCGGCATGTGAAGCCATCCGGGCATGTGTGCGGCCGGATCACCCGCGGCAGATTGCAAAGCTGTGTTATGAAGTGGGCAATACCCACACGACCATGTTTCGCGGGGAAGATGATTTTACTTTTTACACGCCATACCATGAACCGTTGTTAGAAAAAATCAACGCAATTCATGGTGTAACTGCGGAAAAGGTGATAAAAAAGTTTGATTTCAAACAGGCTTTGTCCTCCTCCGTGAACAATCACCATCATTGACGGAGAGCAGTGTGAAAATGCAGCTGTTTCATTACTGTTTGTGCCGCCGACCGTAAGGCGGTGAAATGGAGATTTCTATGAATAAGGGCGAGCGGAATAAACGTTTTTTGCTGCTTCAGGTCAACGATGCGCTGTTCCCGATCGGAGGGTATTCCCATTCCTATGGCCTGGAAACCTATATCCAGAAAAACCTGGTGACGACAGAGACAGATACCTGGGATTTCCTGTATCGGAGGCTTCGATACGGCTTCTGCTACAATGAATTTCTTGCCGGGCGGCTTAGCTTTGAGTATGCCGCCCGGGGAGATCAGGCGGGATTAGATCGTCTGGAAGACCTGCTTGAGGCCGGCCGGATTCCCCGGGAAACCAGGGAGGCGGGCCATAAGCTGGGATCCCGCTTTGTCAAAACTGTCAGCAGCATGGAGATTGATTATACTTCAGATATTTTTGCCCGGTATTGTGAGAACCGCAGGGGGAAATGGGTGAGCCATTCTATTGTCTACGGCGTATTTTGCGCCGCGGTCGGGATTCCGAAAGAAGATGCCATGGAGCACTATCTGTACGCGCAGGCATCTTCCATGGTGACGAACTGCGTCAAGACGATTCCCTTGAGCCAGACAAGCGGTCAGAAACTGCTCTGCCGATGCCGGGAAGTGTTTCAGGAAGTCCTGGACTGCCTGGATGGTCTGACGGAGGAGGATCTCTGTCTGTCTGTGCCGGGCTTTGATATCCGCTGCATGCAGCATGAGGGGTTATATTCCAGGATATATATGTCTTAATAATGTTACTATTTATAATGTTTTTTGCTGCGTCAGACGTGAAACGGCTGCTTTTGCGCACGTGAGGTGAAGGATTGTGAATAGTAATATAAGAAAAGCGAGGGAAAATGATATGTCATATGTGAAAATCGGTGTGGCGGGTCCGGTTGGTTCCGGCAAAACTGCCCTGATTGAATGCCTGACTAGGGACATGGCGAAAGATTACAGTATCGGCGTCATCACCAACGATATTTACACAAAAGAAGATGCGGAATTTCTCTGTAAAAACAGTGTCCTGCCGATGGAACGCATCATCGGCGTGGAAACGGGAGGCTGCCCGCATACGGCAATCCGTGAAGATGCTTCCATGAATCTGGAAGCTGTGGATGAAATGATGGAGCGGTTTCCGGATATTGAGCTGCTTTTTATTGAGAGCGGCGGCGATAATCTCTCCGCTACATTCAGCCCGGAACTGGTAGACGCTACGATTTTCGTGATCGATGTCGCCGAGGGGGATAAAATTCCCAGAAAAGGAGGGCCGGGAATTACCCGTTCCGACCTGTTGGTCATCAATAAGATCGACCTTGCTCCCTATGTCGGAGCCGATCTGGGCGTTATGGAACGCGATTCCAGAAAAATGCGGGGAGACCGCCCGTTCCTTTTTACCAACATCCGGGATCGGCGCGGCGTGGATGCTGTCATCGACTGGGTAAAACAAAATGTGTTATTAGAGGGATGCGACTGAATTTATGGAGAATAAGTTTGGAAAACTGTCGAAACTGCATCTGATTGCCGCCCGAAAAGATGGCAGGACGATCATCGAAGATCTTTCTTTTACCGCGCCATTTAAAATTATGAGGCCGTTTTATGAAAAGAAAGATTTTATGACTGTCATGCTCCTCACCGCGTCCGCCGGAATCATGGCGGGGGACAGACAGGAGTGGGATCTTCTGGTCAGGGAAAACGCAAAGATGGAATTCGTTTCCCAGGCCTATGAAAAAATTCACAGGATGGAGGACGGATGGGCTGAGCGTCAGGTACATATTACTGTGGAGCAAGGCGGCTGTCTGTATTACACCCCGCTGCCGACAATCCCGTTCGCCGGGTCCGATTTTCGAAATATCCTGGAAGTAAATCTGGTCAGTGATACATCGTGCTTTATTTTCAGTGAGGTTTTATCCTGCGGGAGAGTTGCTCACGGGGAGGAATTCCTTTACAGCAGATACCGGAATCTGGTTACTGCTTTGCAGAATGGGAAAATTGTATACCGGGATAACACCTGCTATGATCCGGCTCAGATGGATATGCGGGGGTTTGGTATATATGAAGGATACACTCATCTGGCGAACCTGCTGATCTGTAATGAGAAAAAAAGCGATGAGTGGATTCATGCGGCGCGCGTCATTCTGGATGAAACGGAAGGGATGGAAGGCGGCGTTACCCGCACGGGAGCCGGGCATATTGTGGTGCGGATTCTCGGCAGAAGCGGACAGCAGCTTACGGATATGCTTGACAGGATTCGCGCGCTATAGGAGGAGCGGATGAACGTGCAAAAAGAAAATACTACTTCAGAACAGATGTATAACGTGCAGATCGAACAGAATTTCCATGCGGAAGATGGACATCCCCATACTCACGAAAGCAGCAGACATTCCCATGAGCACAATCATCCCAACGCAAAGGCAGTCTCGAACCGTCTGGCCAGAGCCATCGGACACCTGGAGTCGGTAAAGGGGATGGTAGACAGAGGAGAAGACTGTACTCAGATTTTAATCCAGCTTGCGGCTGTCAGGTCTGCCATTAATAATGCGGGAAAGGTGATTCTGGAGGATCATATTAACCATTGTATGGTAGACGCTGTGGAAAATAAGGATTTTGAAAAAATAGCGGAGTTGAATGACGCCATACAAAAATTTGTAAAATAGCAAAAGCCGCTGTCATTGCAAAAACGGAGTGTGTTAACAGCAGACCGGAGATGGGCAAGTTTCTTATTCCAGTGAGAAATCGCTTTGCAAAATGTGTGCCCAGTTGCGTTTGTTGTAAATGAAACGAATGATATGAACAGTTTTGGTGTTTTCAGCTATGATATAAAATGCAAGGTAATTCTTTATCATAAGGAAACGAATTCCTAACGAGGAAAGAAACGGATCGTCAACCGGGCGGATGCGATCCGGCATCTTTTCCAGAGAGTTGATACCTGTCTCAGCTGCATCCAGCAGATCATCTGCAGCGTCAGGATTTAAAAGTGTAAATTCGATACAGTCAGCCGCCTGCACCATATCTTCTTTCGCTTTTTCTGTAATATGGATATGGTATTTCATCTTTTTCTCCCAGCTCTGATTTCAGCTATTGCTTCTGAAAATGGCTGTGTTTGTCCGTTTGTTACTTCATCCAGTCCTTCCTGAAGCAGACCATAAAGTTCAAGGCGGCCAGCCAGTTGCTCATAGGTCTCGATGCTCATTACAGCAAGGTCGCCCTGACCGTTCTTTGTGATGAAAACAGGCTCCCGGTAGGTGTGGCAAAATTGAGAGATATCGTTGTAATTATTTCTTAAGTCTGTGCTGGATTTAATCGTTGGCATAAAAAGCACCTCCTATTACCTGAATAAAGAAATTATACAAGAA
>Ga0192240_10511_pt1 | contig 15894 bp, 10 predicted proteins | sample Koala_Koa27_H3_FD_131237 | JGI IMG/M metagenome (GOLD analysis project Ga0192240, IMG submission 131237) | Enriched cells from koala feces incubated with labeled cellulose particles, San Francisco Zoo, California, United States - Koala_Koa2-7_H3 ...
AAGAGTTGGATCGTATACGTGACCGGGTGGAGGCAGCGGGTATTCCGGTATCTGTTTCTTATTAAACAGCGGGTAGGTTCCGGATTTATATGTATGACTTTATTTATATATACTTATGAAACAAATAGCTATTCAGGAATTAACAGATAATTTCATCGAATCCATTGGAAAAGAATGGATGTTGGTAACTGCCGGTCATATCGGATCATTCAATACCATGACTGCCAGTTGGGGTGGGGTAGGCTTTCTCTGGAACAAACCGGTGGTGTTCGTATTCATCCGTCCGGAACGCTATACGTATGAGTTTACGAAAAAAAACGAATACCTTACCCTCTCTTTTCTGGGCGAGGAAAACAAAGCCATTCATAAAATCTGTGGCTCCAGATCGGGCAGAGATACGGATAAAGTAGCCGAAACAGGCCTGAAACCTCTCCCTACGAAAAGAGGGAATGTGATCTACGAACAGGGGCGGCTGCAATTAGAGTGTCGCATCCTTTACAAACAATCTCTGGAAAAAGATAATTTTCTGTCTAAGGAGTTGTACCAGCGTTGGTATGAAAACGGTCATGGCAATCTGCACCAGATGTATGTGGCTGAAATTGTAGACGCGTGGAGCAAATAAGACCCGATCAGACAAGACGCTTCGCTATTTACGATTGGACGATTTACGAAGTACGATTTAAGTTACATTATGTAATATATAATATATAAAAGTTATATTTTGCTGATAGCCATATTTAATTTCATTCGTACTTCGTAAATCGTCTAATCGTACTTAGAGTTGAGGATCTCATTTGCCCGTTCCAGCGCCGCGTTGATATGCGGGCAGATATTTTCTTTTCCTACGATCTCGCAAAATCCGCTGTTCTCCAAGACCTGATATACATGCTCGTTTACTCCCGATAAGACAATGGTAGTCTTCTCTTTATTGGCTCGTTTACACAGATTGGTAAGGTTGTGTATACCGGTCGAGTCGATAAACGGTACTTTCCGCATCCGGATGATACGTATCCGGGAACGGTTGCCCATGCGGATCATCTGCTCTTCGAACTTATTAGCGATCCCAAAGAAATAAGGTCCGTTGATCTCATATACCTCCACCTGGTCCGGAATGATCAGATGTTCGTCGTGACTCTGGATATCCGATTCGTTGTTCGGATCGATCTCGTTGCGTATTACCGAGATCTCTGTAGTCTCCATGATACGTTTCATAAAGAGGATACAGGCGATCACGATACCGATCTCGATAGCGATGGTCAGGTCGAAGATCACTGTCAGGAAGAAAGTGGTCAGCAACACCACTACATCCGGTTTCGGGTTTTTCAACAAGGTCCTGAACGTACGCCATTCGCTCATATTATACGAGACAATCACCAATACCCCTGCCAGACAAGCCATCGGTATATACTGTGCCAGGGGCATCAATAGCAACAGGATCAGCAGCAGTACAATGGCATGAATGATCCCTGCTACCGGGGTACGGCCTCCGTTGTTGATATTGGTCATCGTACGCGCGATGGCTCCCGTTGCCGGTATCCCTCCGAACAGCGGAGTGACTACGTTGGCTATCCCCTGAGCGATCAGTTCCGTATTCGAATCGTGCCGGTCTCCCGTCACCCCATCCGCTACCGTAGCCGAAAGCAACGATTCGATGGCTCCCAGTAAGGCGATAGTGATGGCTACCGGGAAGAGTCGGTTGATGGCTTCCCAGTTGATAGCGGGCAGGGCGGCATCAGGCAGTTGTGCCTGTGTGGTGAACCGGTCTCCGATGGTATCGATTGAATGGATTCCCGCGAAAGTTTTCAGCAGATAGACCCCAACCGTCACTAAGATAATAGCTACCAGGGATCCGGGGATCTTTTTCAGAAAACGGGGCGTATATACTATGATGGCGATGCTGATGAGTGCCGTCAGGGTATTCCACCCGTTGATGGTACGCAGGTGTCCGAAATACAACACCCGTTTGTCTATAAATTCTCCCGGTACCTTCTCCTGCCCGAAATTCAGTCCCAGCAGATCCGGGATCTGTGTGGTGAAGATCGTTACCGCGATCCCGCTGGTAAATCCTACAATGATCGGGTAGGGAATGAATTTGATCACTGCCCCCAGGCGACATACTCCCAGCACTATCAGCATCACTCCCGCCATCAGGGTGGCTACGATCAGTCCCGGTTCGCCATATTCCTGTACGATCCCATAAACGATGACAATAAACGCCCCGGTAGGGCCTCCGATCTGTACGCGGCTTCCTCCGAGCAAAGAGATCAGGAATCCGGCGATAATAGCCGTGATGATCCCTTTTTCGGGAGTTACCCCCGAAGCAATCCCAAAAGCAATGGCTAAAGGCAACGCCACAATACCAACAATGATATCTGCCATCAGGTCAGACATAAACGTCTCCCGATTGTAGGTCTTGAGCGTAGTGAATAATTTCGGTCTAAACTCGATCTTTTTCATATCCTGTATACTACCGTGAACGTATGTTTTTATCAAGTGTCTGGTGTCAAAAAGAAAAGTGGTGCAAAAGTACATAATTTCCCTGAATTGCGCGTGTTTACGTAGTTATTTAAATTTCATCTATCAAAGCATAGATTTTATTTATGAAAAACAGGTGATTTTTTCCTGGCTGTTTTTTTATATTTGTAGAGCCATTCAGACACGGAGTTCTTTTCTCTTTTTAATAAAAAGACGGGAAAGCGGACAGACTCCGATCAACCTTCAGGCAAACAATTACATTCAATTTACCTTAAAAAGAAAAAATTATGGCTAAGAGTATCAAAGGAACCCGGACAGAGAAAAACCTGATGCATTCATTCGCAGGGGAATCACAGGCGCGTATGCGTTATACGTATTTTGCCAGTGTGGCCAAGAAAGAGGAGTATGAGCAGATCGCTGCTATCTTTACCGAAACCGCCGATCAGGAAAAAGAGCACGCCAAACGTATGTTCAAATACTTAGAGGGAGGCATGACCGAGATCACGGCTACTTTCCCTTCCGGAGTGATCGGCACCACCCTGGAAAACCTTCGCGCTGCCGCTGCCGGTGAGCATGAAGAGTGGACAGAAGACTATCCGAAATTTGCCGATATTGCCAAGCAGGAAGGCTTTCCCGGCATCGCGGCTATGTATCGCAACATCTCTATCGCGGAAAAAGCGCACGAAGACCGGTACAACGCGTTGCTGAAAAACATCGAAGACGGTACGGTATTCAAAAAAAGAAGAAACCAAAACCTGGCAGTGCCGCAACTGCGGATTTGTACACGAAGGAGAAGAAGCTCCGGGTGTATGTCCGGCCTGTCTGCATCCACAGGCTCACTTCGAAGTGAAAAAAGAGAATTATTGAAGAATTTTCTTTATCTAAAAGCAGCCCATCAGTTTCCGGATGGGCTGCTTTTGTATGCATGTATCACATGTTTTCTGATATACAGAATACATTTCGCACCGTTATACAACATTTAACACCCTTCATTTAACCAATCGTACCCGAAGGTTTAACATTTCCGAAGGGGTAGTTTTAAAAAAAACATATATTTTTGATGTGGATTTCTTAGACCAAAATTTACAAAGGTTTGTTGGAATTCTATAAAACAGATAATTAACCATTAATCAATATACCATGAGAAAAACATTTTTCGAAACGTGCATCAATGTGCATTTATGCAACATCGTATGGCTTTTTCTACTCCTGCCTGCGGTAAGCCTCACGGCAAATCCTTTACAGAACAGAACTATTACCGGAGTGGTCACATCGGCTACAGATAGTGAACCTCTCATCGGTGTGAGTATTTTTGTGAAAGAAAGTGCCGTCGGAACTATTACGGGGATAGACGGAGACTATTCGTTGGGTGTGGAAGAGGGACAAACCCTGGTCTTTTCCTATATCGGATATGTGAATCAGGAAGTCAAATACACGGGACAACCTGTCATTAATATCTCTTTACAGGAAGACACCGAAATGCTGGATGAAGTAGTGGTGATCGGTTACGGTGTACAGAAAAAGAAACTCAATACCGGTGCTACCGTGCAGGTGAAAGGAGATGAACTGGCACGTATGAACACGACCAATCCTTTGCAGGCCATGCAGGGACAGAGTCCGGGTGTTACCATCAGTACCACTTCGGGACAACCGGGATCGGCCATGAAGGTAACTATTCGTGGTCTGGGTACGGTAGGGAACTCGGGCCCCCTTTATATTATAGATGGTATTGAGGGAGATCTGTCGACGATCAATCCGGCCGATATCGAATCTATCGATGTATTGAAAGATGCTGCTTCTGCTGCTATCTACGGAGCACAGGCCGCCAATGGAGTGATCTTAGTGACTACCCGCTCCGGAAAAGAAGGAAAAGCTCAGGTAACCTTTGATGCCTATTACGGGATCCAGAATGCTGCCCGGAAAGCCAAAGTGCTGAATGCCCGGCAATACATGACTATTATGGATGAGCAGGCATTTAATTCCGATAACGGTCCGTATGACTGGCAGAACATCCATTCGATCTGGAACTGGACCACAGACGCGGAGGGCAATGAGGTGCGTGGCAGTCTGATCGATACGGATTGGATGGATGCTATGTTCAAGAGCAATGCCAAAACCGAAAGCTATACCTTGGGTATCACGGGTGGGTCTGCGACTTCTACCTATGTTTTGTCATTGGGCTATCTGCAACAGGAAGGTATTGTGGGCGGACGCGACAATTCCAACTACGAAAGATACAATTTCCGTGTGAATACCGAACATAAACTCTATAAAGATGTATTGAAGGTAGGCCAACACGCTTCGTTTGTATTTACACAGACTACCGGAATATCCGTAGGCAATCAATACTCCAATACATTGCGCGGGGCATTTGCTACTTCTCCTTTAGCGCCGATCTATAGTGATAATAACATTTATGACTCTCCTTATAACGATACTTCCAATTCGGATTGGTACAATGCGGACGGTAACCCCTACGCTTCTATGGTCAATAGCCATAACAAAACGGGAGCACAACGGTTTATTGCCGATATTTATGGCGAATTGGAACCGGTGAAAAATCTGCGGTTGCGCACCGTATTTGGTATTAACTATTACAATTCGGATTATCGCAGTTTTGAACCGCAATATCAGTACTCATTCTATTCACGCAGCGACAGATCGTATGTGGAACAGAATATGAGTAAAAACTACAGCCTGACCTGGACCAATACAGCCAGTTATGATTTCAGGATCAAGGAAGATCACTCTTTCAACGCGTTGATCGGTATGGAGTCGGTTCGTTACGATGGTACGTATATGAAGATCCGCAATTCGGACCTGAAAGTCATCTTCAACGATTGGCAATATGCCTATATCAATAATACGGAGAATCAGGACGCGAATTATATAACTATCGAAGGAAAGCCTGAGAATGCTTCCCGCCGGGTTTCCTATTTCGGACGCGTGGGATACAACTATCGTGAAACCTATATGGTGAACGCGACCTTGCGTGCCGACGGCTCTTCGAAGTTTACGCGTGGCAATCGCTGGGGATATTTCCCTTCCGTATCTGCCGGGTGGGTGATCACCAATGAATCGTTTATGGATGGTGTACATTCCTGGATGGACTTCCTGAAATTCCGTCTCAGCTGGGGACAGGTGGGAAATCAGAATATTACTGATTTCCAGTATGCTGCTCCGGTGAATATCAGCAATTCCTATTATAATTTCGGTACGGGTACAGGAGCGACTTCTGACGTATGGGGTGCTTATCCGAGCCGTCTGGCCAATGCGAATATTACCTGGGAAACTTCCGAACAGACTAATGTGGGTGTAGACGCGCGTTTCGCAGACGGACGTCTGAACGTGAATGCCGATTTTTATGTGAAAAAGACAAAAGACTGGCTGGTAGAAGCACCTATTCTGGCTACTTCCGGAGCAGAAGCTCCCTATATCAACGGCGGAGATGTGAAAAATACAGGATTCGAACTGGCATTGAACTGGAATGATCGCGTCGGTAAGGTTAACTACAACATCGGTATCAACGGTGCTTATAATAAGAATAAGGTGGGAAACATTCCTACCGAAGGAGGTATTATCCATGGACAGACGGGTATGTTGTATGACAATTCTCCGGAGTTCTATCGCGCGCAAAACGGATATCCCATCGGTTATTTCTGGGGATATAAGACGGCAGGTATTTTCCAAAACCAGCAACAGATTGACGACTGGATCGCTGCCGGAAACGGTGTTTTGCAAACAAATGTAAAACCCGGGGATGTGATTTTCGTAGATGTGGATAAGAACGGTACTATAGATGAAAATGATAAGGTCAATCTGGGCAATGGGATGCCTAAATTTACCATGGGTATCAACCTGGGATTTGATTACAAAGGATTTGATTTTTCATTGAATGCCAACGGGATGTTCGGACAGAAGATCGTACAGTCTTACCGGAACCATGTGAACAAGTATGCCAACTACTCTACAGCTATCCTGGATCGTTGGACAGGAGAAGGTACTTCCAACAAGATACCTCGTGTGACCGAATCCAATATCAACTGGGAATTCTCCGATTTATATGTGCATGATGGTGACTTCCTGCGTATCAGTAACATCACGGTAGGGTATGACTTTTCCAAATTCATCAAATGGAATTACATCAGCCAGTTACGTATATACGCTCAGGTACAGAATGCGTTTACATTTACCAAGTATGACGGTGCGGATCCGGAGATCGGATACGGTACGGAAGATAATGGTTGGGTCTCCGGAGTCGATCTGGGATATTATCCCCGTCCGAGAACCTTCCTGTTCGGTGTAAATCTTAAATTCTAATTACCTTAATATTATTACGATATGAACAAGTTCAAATTGAATATATTGGCTTTGGGGATGGCTGCTCTGATGCTGACAGCCTGTGCCGAAAGTTTCCTGGATGTACAGTCCATTACGGAACCTACTACAGACAACTTCTATAAAGATGCGGTGGATGCCGAGAAGGCATTGATCGGTTGTTACGGTGGATGGCGTGAGACCACTTCTAAAGGTCCGTGGCCAGCTTTCTACATTGCTTCGGTGATGATGGCCGATGAATGTTTCGGGGGGGGCGGTTCCAGTGATGGCGACTGTCAGGTGGTAGACCGGTTCAATCTGAGTTACAATCCTTCGGGTATAGATATGAATGAGTCTTTGTGGATTTATTCTTATCAGGCGATCTATCGTTGCAACAGCCTGCTGATCCGGATGGATGAGATAGAGTGGGAAGGAGATACGATCACCCGCAACCGGATAGAAGGAGAGACACGCGCGATCCGCGCGTTGGTGTACTTCGATATGGTGCGGTATTTCGGTCATATTCCTTTGGTCACGGAACCGACTACGGACAATGTTCCTCAGGCAGATCCTGCGAAAATATATGCGCTGATAGCTGAAGATCTCCTGTTTGCCTCAAACAACATTCCGGAAGATGCCTATCCGAAGGCAAACGCCAGCAGCAATGACGGACGTATTACCTGTTGGGCGGCAAAAGCTCTTCTGGCGCGTGTGTATCTGTATTATACCGGATATTATGGAGCTTCGGATCTGGCAGGGGTAGTAAATGCTTCTACCGTATTGCAGGGTCTGGAAGATGTGATTGCCAGCGGAGAATTCAGCTTAGTACCGGAATTTAAGAATCTTTGGCCCGCGGCCAGTTCTATGCCGATTGAAGGAGAAGAAGAGTTTGACTCTACTTATGCGGGAGATGGAAACGAGGAAACTGTACTGGCACAGAAATTCAACAACAGTACCACCGAATGGGACGGAAGTTCCAACAATGGAAATCGCTGGATCACCATGTTGGGTATGCGTGGACAAGCCCATCCTCCGTATGCCGCCGGATGGGGGCAGTGTACCGTACATCCGAAAATGTGGAATGCGTATGCTTCCAATGACGAACGTCGCGATGCTTCTATTATTAATCTGGTAGCAGAAGGGATTGCTGATGACTATGATCTTGGTGACCAGAGAGATTATACCGGATACATGATCAAAAAATATGTTCCGATGGCCTATGCCAATGGTGCAGATGCTTCCGGAGGAGATATGCAAATCTCTCAGAAACAGGACTATGTAGTGATACGTTATGCTGACGTTTTGTTGATGGCAGCAGAACTGGGGAGTTCCAACGCGTATGACTATTACAACCAGGTACGTGACCGTGCCGGACTTTCTTCGCGTGAAGTAACGAAAGATAATATTCTGGAAGAGCGTATGTTGGAATTCGCTTTTGAGGGACTTCGTTACTGGGATCTGCTTCGTCAGGGGATAGAATATGCTGCCAGTATGATCCATGAAGATGGAGTATCGGTTTTAGACCTGGAGGTAAATAGTACGGTTGTGATTGATGGTAACAGAATCCGGGAAACCAAAGGCCTGACCTTTATTCCTGCCAATCAGATCAGCCTTTCCGCTGGAGTGTTGGAACAAAACGAAGGTTGGTAATAACAGTAGTAAAAGAAATAGTTATGAAAAAAATATATACCATTTTATCATTAATGATTGTGGCGGTAACGATCTCTTTTTCATCGTGTACCCCTGATAGTTATGATCTGGGGGCTGAAGGTGTCAGCCCGGGAGACCTGGTAGAAGGAATTGCTTTTACGGTCACTCATGATACGGAGAATCCCAATATCATCTATTTGAAGAGTCTGATGGGTTCTCAATATACTCCTGTGTGGATACATCCGCAAGGGTATTCAGAAGCAGAAGAAGTTACCTTGAAAATGCCTTTTGAGGGTACTTATGATGTGGTGTTTGGTGTACAGACACGAGGTGAAATTGTATATGGAGATACCGTACAGTTCACTATATCGGAGTTTTATCCCGATTTTGTGAGTGATGATTTATGGACGTACCTGACAGGAGGAGTGGGACATTCAAAGACGTGGATCTTTGATAATGGAAAATATGGTTTGGCAAGTGGAGAACTTTCTTTCCAGGATCCGGCTGATGGTACTCCGACCATGAGTAATTTCTCACCCAACTGGGAGCCGGGCGCGGGTACTCAGACAGGCGATGATAACATCTGGGATAGTTACATGACATTTACTCTGGATGGAGGCGCGTTTGTGGAAGTGCATAATGCGGGCTGGAAAGATGAATCCGGTACCTTTATGTTGAATACCGATAATAATACATTATCCCTGGTAAATGCGTCTATTATACATCCGGAGTCATGGGATGGTAACTCTTCTAACTGGAGAAATAACCTGAATGTTGTGGCACTTACGGAAAATCAATTGCGTATTGCTGTATTCAGAGATACCTCAAGCGAAGGAGAGTGGTGGTATATCTGGAACTTTGTATCCAAAGAGTATGCGGATAATTATGAATATGAAGGGGATGAAGTAGAACCTTCTTATGATGGAGATGCCAACGATGACCTCACTACTTCGGTAAGTACTACTAAAACCTGGATAGTGAATCTGGAAGCTCCTTATAACTGGGCAGATCTTACCGGTTCTTTATTGAATGAGTGGATTATCGGAGAGAATGGAATACCTACATATACGGATTGGGATCCTCCTTATGAAGAAGAACCTTTGTCTAATGTATCTATCAAATTGTCTAAAACGGGAGACAATACCGGAACTTATGAAATTGTAAATTATGCAGGGGAAGAGTTTTCCGGAAGTTATTCGATAGATGAGAAAAATTGGATCGACTTTGGGCAGGATATAGATATTCTGGTAGTAGATTGGGTTTCTGTTTCTACATTAGATGGTAAATTGCGGATCGTGAATGTAGAAAGAACCATCTCCGGAAATGTCAGTATATTGCATTTAGGGCGTTATAATCCGGGAAATGAAAATGAATATATTACGATTGGACTGGTACAGGGAGATGGTTCCGGAAGCGATGATGGTGGTATAGTCGGAACAGAAGTTGGGGTTGATAATGATAAACTGGATTACGGAAATACAGAAGGTGACGGTGGTTTCCGTATTGTTCTTTACAACAGCTATGGAGGTCCTACGCAAGAAGATCCGGCAGTAAATATTAAAAATATTGTTTTTGATAATGTGATTCAAATCACCTTTACGTTAAGTGGTATTACTTTTAAAGATGAAACGAAGACCTATACCGCTGCAATTGGTATAGCAAACTCTGATTGGTCTAAATTTTATTGGGGAGGTGGTTCAGGAGATACTAAAATCAATGGAGATGGCACATATACAGTGTGGTGTCAAGTCAAAGATTTTGATGGTGGCTTGGCCGTTTTAGTGGTTGATATACCGGATATGTCTGATAATATAGTAGACTTGGATGGAGTTACGGCTATTGTAGATAAAATCATTGTAGATTAATCATCTATTCTTGGGTTTAACAGGTTCTTTATGATAAAAACATATATTATTCAAACGGTATGTTGTGTTGTTATGCTGGTAGCAGGCTTGTCCTGCTCCAGCGATGACAACGCGGATGATCCCGAATTAATAGTAGGCAAAGATCAATTATCTTTCGGAAAAGGAGAGAATACGCAGAAGTTTGCTATCAAGACCAATGTGGACTGGCAGGTATCTTCCTCGGAAGCATGGTGCATATTGTCTCCTACGTCCGGTAGCGCGGGTACGCATCAGATCGAAGTTTCTGTAATGGCTAATCCTGATACGGATCCACGTACTGCGACAATCACTGTGAATGCGGGGGGAATGGCAGAACAGGTAGCTGTTAGTCAGTCGGCCACTGAACTGTTGAAACTGACTCAAACAGAGTATGAGATTTCTGCTGACGGAGGGATAGTAGTTGTGGAATATGAAGTTTCTTCCGAACCGCGGATCACGATCAGTGATAGTTGGATCAGAGAAACTACTGTGTCCCGGGCAGTTTCTACCGGAACTCTTTCTTTGGAAGTGGAGGCCAATGGTACTATTCTCGAACGTACAGGTACTATTGTTTTTGTTGTGGGTGAACTCACAGAGACTGTGACGCTTGTACAGGCCGCTCAGGATGTGTATATAGAGGCAGATGCCACAGATATGGACAGCGATGCGCTTGCCTTGGCACAGCAAATGGGGATAGGCTGGAATCTGGGCAACTCTCTGGAGGCTTGTAACGGAGTGGATAGTGCCAGTGAAACCTCGTGGGGCAATCCGGTTACTACTCAGGGCTTGATCGACGCGGTAAAAGCTGCCGGATTCAACACTGTACGTATTCCTTGTGCCTGGAGCGGATACATAGAAGATCAGTCTACCTATCGGATCAAAGACTCCTGGCTGGCCCGTGTCAAAGAAGTGGTAGATTATTGCGTAAGCAATGATATGTATGCCATCATCAACATCCATTGGGATGGAGGCTGGTTGGAAAATAATCCTTTCTACGACAAACAGAAGGAGGTGAATGAGAAACAGGAAGCCCTCTGGAAACAAATTGCTGTCTATTTCCGGGATTATGACGAACACCTGCTGTTTGCAGGCACAAATGAAGTACATGCGGACTATGGTACACCCACCTCTGAGTATATAGAGGTTCAACACTCGTACAACCAGACATTTGTAGATGTGGTTCGGGGTACCGGCGGACGGAATGCGTATCGAAACCTGATCGTTCAGGCATATAATACCAACATCACCTATGCGATAGAGTATCTGAAGATGCCGGAGGATCCTACAACGGATCGGTTGATGGCTGAGGTACATTATTACGATCCTTATGAGTTTTGCCTGGACGAAAGCAGCAGCAAATATCTTTGGGGTAGTCAAAGATACAGTGGTACCCATCTGGTAACCTGGGGAAATGAAGACTGGGCCGATGAAGCATTTGGCCTGATGAAAACACATTTTGTAGATAAAGGTATTCCGGTGGTTATAGGGGAGTACGGAGCGATTTTACGTACAAGTCCTTCCGAAGCAGTAGAAGCGCGGAACTACTATCTCAATTATGTGACACGCGCCATGCTGAGAAATGGCTGTGTACCGGTCTATTGGGACAATGGAGGAACTGGAAATTATGGTTTTGGTCTTTTCAATAGGAATACATATGAGCAAGTACATCCGGATGCTATAAAAGCAATCATGGATAATTAATCATTAAAAAAACGGTACTAGTTATGAAAACACAAATTACTTTATTAGGTGTGATCTTATTTTTTTAATAGGATGTGAACATAGTATAGAAGTGGTAGAAGATAATAGTATGTTTTCTACGGAAATACAGTCGGCAAGTATAAGTAGTACTCTTGAAGCAACCTATAGTTTTTGTAATATCATTGGAAAAACTCAGCAAACACAAATATCTACGTGGGCATATAGCTCTACTTTGGGCACGCCACAAACTATTCGAAATCTTTCCGGAACAAGATTATATGGTGATATTTCACTTCGGATACGTGTAACTCTTCATAATACTTCTTCTTCATCTATAACAGTTAGTGCTCCTATTGTTGAAAGTAACCCTTTTGGAGGAGCAAGCAATATGGAGGCTTCTCTCTATGAGACAACTGGTTCGGCACTGGGGGATAAAGTAACGAGTATTACTATACCTGCCGGACAAAGTGTTTTTGTCTTTTTTGTGGCAGAATATGCTAATATTGACTATACTTTCCCTGATCCTGGTTATGGATGGGCCACTGCCAGAACCCCCGTATCAGTAACTTCGACAGTGGGTTCCGGAACATTGCCAAATAGTAATAATTATATATTGGCATGGCAATAGACATATTTTTATTCTAAAGTAATTTATCCATAAAAAAGCAGTCTTAATTTATCCGATAGTAGGACTATTTTTTTGGTTGGGTCTTAATTTTTACATTTATGAGAAACCAATCTGTCTCCACAACCCTTCTGGCCTCTGCGGGAGTAGCTTTTACCTTACCCACTTTTGCCCAACAAGAGCCTAATGTACTTATTATCTATATGGACGATATGGGATACAGCGATATCAGTTGTTACGGTCAACAGAAGTGGCACACCCCGAATATCGACCGCCTGGGACAGGAAGGGATCCGCTTTACGGCGGCCTATTCCGCCTCTGCGGTTTCCAGTCCTTCCCGGGCAGCCTTGCTTACAGGGCGTTATCCGTCCCGGATGGGCATAAAGGATGTATTTTTTCCGGAAAGTTATACGGGAATCCCGGAAAGTGAGGTCCTGATCTCAGAGTTACTGAAAGAAAAAGGATATGCTACCGGGGTGATCGGGAAATGGCACTTGGGACATCGCGATAAATATCTGCCGTTGCAACGGGGATTTGATGAATATTTCGGTATCCCCTATAGCAACGATATGACTGCGCAGGTGTATCTCAGGGGGAATGAGGTTGAGGAGTTCCATATTGATCAGTCGCAAATGGTGAAACGCTATACCCATGAAACGATAGATTTTATCAACCGGCACCAGGACCAGCCCTTCTTTCTCTATCTGGCACATAATATGATGCACGTACCCGTCTTTTGCTCCGAAGAGTTCCGGGGCAGATCGGGACATGGACTCTATGGAGATACTGTACTGGAAATAGACTGGAGCGTAGGCCGGATCATCGACACGCTGGAAGAAAAAGGGCTTCTGGAAAATACATTGGTCGTATTCAGCAGTGACAACGGACCCTGGTTGCAGGAAGGCCCTCTGGGAGGAGAGGCCGATCCGTGGCGCGAAGGCAAAGGAACCAGTTTTGAGGGAGGCGTACGTGTGCCTTATCTGGTCTATTGGAAAGGAAAGATACAGCCTGCGGTCCGGGAGGATATAGTGACTACGATGGATCTGTTTCCCACCATCGCCGAACTGTGCGGATTAGATGTGCCTGCGGGTTTGAGAATAGATGGATATAGCCTGACAGAGTTGCTGCTGAAAGGCGGGAAACGCGTCAGCGATCAATATGCCTATTTCCGCGACAATACAGTAGCTACCGGTTTGCGGGCAGGAGATTGGAAGATCACCCTTCCCGAAGGACAGATCTATGGCAATTTCTGGCGGGCCTCTACAGCGGCACACGATACGCTGCTTTTTAATCTGCGGGAAGATCCGGAAGAGCAGATCAATCTGTACTATAAATACCCGGAGAAAGCCAGCGAGATGGCAGAAGCGCTGTCTACCTATAAAAAGGAATTCGGAGAGATACCTCCTCCGCTTGTCGTAGGTTTCAACGATCAGTTGCGTGAATTGCATCAGCAAAGGGAAGAAGCCATAGAGGAAGCGAAACAGCGTGGGATCACCAGCAAAGCTCAGCAGATAGACGGGTTTACAAACGCGGAATGACAGTCTGTTATCATCTGCGTTTCTGATGTCTGGGAACTACTACAGTCTCAAAATCACTTCTGTGGTCACGAGGAATTTCGGTGGTAGATTCTCTATACTCGGTCTGGATGGTTCTGGGAGAAGTTCCATTACAGGAGTTGCCCTTGTTTTTACCTTCAGGGCATTTCTCTTATAACCTAAGTAAGCCACCATTTCCCCTTCTAACCTACCTTCATATATTTTGGCATGAGGTTTTTTAAGGAAGGAGTCTACATAGTCGGCTGTTTGAAACTGATCAAGAAACTCTTCACTAAGTAAATCTTCGGGAATGTTTATAATTTATTCCCTTTTTCAATAGTTATGCATAAATAAAAAATAACCAGATCTTAATCCTGTAGTTTTCATGTACACCCTCCTATGGTCTGTGTGCTTTTCATAAGTGATTTATTTTGCTTTATGAGGTAACTTCTTCTTATTTGAATTATAAAAAGTCACTTTCTTACACAGTTTTTATTTTCTCCTGGAATTGTTTGTTTTTAATCAACTTCTATTCTGCCTGTGAGCATTACAAATATCTACTTCTCGGGTGGAAAATCATTAGTTATACTCTCACTTATTTTTATAAGTTTAATATCTTTGCATTTGTCTTTTATCTATCAGCGATGATCTGACAAGAATTTATTTAATTAATGGAATATCCGTACATAATTATGAAAGACAAACCAGAAAATATAGAAGATACCCTCTCAAAGAATATCTATTTCCGGAACATTAGAAAATACCTCCGTGAATTATCTGTAGTGGTAGCAGGTATAGCCATAACCTTTTTTGTCAGCGGGTGGATCACTGGGCTTCAGGAGAAAAAGATGCTGAAGAGTTATCTGCAGGCTGTGAAGTTCGAGTTGGAGGAAAACCGGTTGCAGGTAGAGGATAAAATGTTAATGTATGCCCAGATAAGTATATTGGCTGATTATCTGGCTACAAAGAGCCCGCAGGATCACCTTGTCGATTCTGTTTCTCTGGTTTCTTTTTACAACAGCAGTTTGTTTGGAAACCAACAGGAGGTGGTAGCAAATATATCTACTATAGTGATCAAAACAAGTGCTTTCCAGATGTTGAAGTCTTCGCAGGTAGCTCATACATTTATGGATCAGGAACTATTCAGATCCATATTGGAAAGTTATACATTGATGGAGGATATCAAACGGGAGAGCGATGAATATATGTCCGGAAAAAAAGAACTTATCCATACCATTATCCGGAAAAATAAAATGCTTCCTTCAGACTTTGACCTGTTAGATACACGGTGGGAAGAATTCTTTTATTTCCTGTGTATACCTTATGCGTATGAACAAGAGTTCTCGAAATGCCTCTGGCAAATAGAAAAAACTCTTTCTCTGTTCGGAGAATAACTTCCCGGAGTAGTATATACAGGAAACAGGGAACCAATAGGTGTCTGACCGGTATATATATCGTTGCTTAGCTTGTTTGGTTCGGACCTACTTCTTAGGTATCAATCTCTTTTTTAGTTTATGAAAAACCAACCCGTTTTCCCGGCATTTCTGGCTTCTGCCGGAGCATTATGCTCATTTTCTCTCTGGGCCCAACAGACTCCTAATGGCTTTAGGATTTGCATGGACGATATGTAGATCCGGAAGAGCAGATCAATCTGTACTACAAATACCCGGAGAAAGCCAGTGAGATGGCAGAAGCGCTGTCTACCTGT
>Ga0192240_10517_pt1 | contig 15787 bp, 12 predicted proteins | sample Koala_Koa27_H3_FD_131237 | JGI IMG/M metagenome (GOLD analysis project Ga0192240, IMG submission 131237) | Enriched cells from koala feces incubated with labeled cellulose particles, San Francisco Zoo, California, United States - Koala_Koa2-7_H3 ...
GGACTGAATGAAGATGTGATCCGTATTATATCTGCTAAGAAACAAGAACCTGATTGGCTCTTAGAGTTTAGGTTAAAAGCTTATCGCTATTGGCTGACTATGAATATGCCAACCTGGGCACATTTAACTATACCTGAAATAGACTATCAGGCTATTTCTTATTATGCCGATCCTACTAAAAAGAAGAATGCTCCAAAATCATTAGATGAAGTTGACCCGGAAGTAATAAAAACATTTAATAAGCTGGGTATACCGCTGGAAGAGCAAATGGCTCTTAGTGGAATGGCTGTAGATGCCGTAATGGATTCAGTATCTGTAAAAACAACTTTTAAAGAAACGTTATTAGAAAAAGGAATTATATTCAGTTCTTTCAGTGAAGCAGTTAAAGAACATCCTGATTTGGTCAGGAAATATTTAGGAAGTGTAGTCGGTTATAAAGATAATTTTTTTGCTGCTCTTAATTCTGCTGTATTTTCGGATGGTTCGTTTGTATATATTCCTAAAGGTGTACGTTGTCCTATGGAGTTATCTACCTATTTTCGTATTAATGCAGCCAATACCGGACAATTTGAGCGAACTTTAATTGTAGCTGATGACGATAGTTATGTTTCTTATCTGGAAGGGTGTACAGCTCCTATGAGAGATGAAAACCAACTCCATGCCGCTATTGTTGAGATTATTGTTCATGATAGAGCTGAAGTAAAATATTCCACTGTACAGAATTGGTATCCTGGTGATGCACAAGGAAAAGGAGGAGTCTATAACTTTGTTACTAAGCGGGGTATATGTAAAGGAGTAGATTCAAAACTTTCATGGACACAGGTTGAAACCGGAAGTGCGATTACCTGGAAATATCCGAGTTGTATTCTTGCAGGAGATAATTCTACTGCTGAATTTTATTCTGTTGCAGTAACAAATAACTATCAGCAGGCAGATACTGGAACTAAAATGATACATTTGGGTAAGAATACCAAAAGTACAATTATTAGTAAAGGGATTTCTGCCGGTAAAAGCCAAAACTCTTATCGGGGTTTAGTAAAAGTAGTGCAGCGGGCTTCGGGAGCACGTAATTATTCGCAGTGTGATAGTTTGTTATTGGGAGATAAATGTGGAGCACATACATTTCCTTATATGGATGTTCATAATGAAACGGCGATTATTGAACATGAAGCAACAACTTCGAAAATAAGTGAAGACCAATTATTTTATTGCAATCAGCGGGGAATCGGCACAGAAGATGCAATTGGCCTGATTGTAAATGGATATGCAAAAGAGGTAATTAATAAACTACCAATGGAGTTTGCTGTAGAAGCACAAAAGTTATTGGCTATTTCCCTGGAAGGAAGTGTAGGATAAATAGAAGAGTAAGAGAGTAGGTTTATAGTATATAAGAGGTAGCCAACTCGAATTTTGAATAGAAAAGAGTTTCACTTTTAGTTTGTAAATGATAAATAGTGATAAGATGTTAGAAATAAAAGATTTACATGCCAATATAAATGGTAAAGAGATATTAAAAGGAATAAATTTAACTGTGAATGCCGGGGAAGTTCATGCAATTATGGGACCCAATGGTTCGGGTAAGAGTACGCTCTCTGCGGTTTTAGTAGGAAATCCTGCTTTTGAAGTTACGAAAGGAAGTGTAACCTTTTGTGGAAAAGATTTGCTTGAAATGTCTCCCGAAGATCGTTCCCGGGAAGGTGTTTTCCTTAGCTTTCAATACCCGGTTGAAATTCCGGGAGTGAGTATGGTTAACTTTATGCGTTCCGCAGTAAATGAGCATCGTAAATATAAAGGATTACCAGCACTTTCTGCATCTGAATTTTTAAAATTAATGCGCGAAAAAAGAGCAGTCGTAGAACTGGATAATAAACTGGCAAACCGTTCGGTGAATGAAGGGTTTTCGGGAGGGGAGAAAAAAAGAAATGAAATTTTCCAGATGGCTATGCTGGAACCAAAGTTATCCATTTTGGACGAAACAGATTCAGGCTTGGATATAGATGCATTACGTATTGTGGCAAATGGCGTTAATTTATTGAAGAAACCGGACAATGCAACGATTGTTATTACGCATTATCAAAGACTATTGGATTATATTAAGCCTGATATTGTTCATGTACTTTATAAAGGACGTATTGTAAAAACCGGTGGACCAGAATTAGCATTAGAACTGGAAAGTAAAGGATACGACTGGATAAAAGAAGAAGTAGAGAATAATTGACTATTCTTTCTTTTTAAATGTCGTCGCAATTATTATTTAATGATATGAATAAACTCGAACAACCATATATTGACCTTTTTAATCAACATGAAGCATTAATTTGCCAACATAGTGCAGGGGTTTTGAACCGTCTGCGTGCGGGTGCTTTTGCTGATTTTGAGCGTTTAGGCTTTCCAACAAAGAAATTGGAAAACTATAAATATACAGATATCAGCCACTATTTCAAACCCGATTATGGCTTGAATCTGAATCGTTTATCTATTCCGGTAAACCCCTCTGAAGTATTTAAATGTGATGTTCCCAATATGAGTACTTCTTTGTATTTCATAGTGAATGATAGTTTTTATAATCCACATCTCTCTATTAATAGTTTGCCCGAAGGAGTAATATTAGGCAGTTTAAAAGAAATCGCTATTCAGAAACCGGAATTGATAGCTAACTATTATGGTAAATTGGCTGACACTTCGGAAGATGCTATCACAGCTTTTAATACTTCTTTCGCTCAGGACGGGTTCTTATTGTATGTACCTAAAGGCGTAGTAATTGATAAGACAATCCAACTAGTTAATATATTGCGTGCAGATGTAGACTTCATGGCAAATCGTCGGATGCTTATTATTCTGGAAGAAAATGCTCAGGCGAAACTATTGATATGTGACCACGCTATGGATAAAGTAAACTTTTTAAGCACACAGGTTGTAGAGATTTTTGTGGGTGAGAATGCTGCTTTTGATATGTATGAACTGGAAGAGACTCACACCTCAACTACTCGTATTAGTAATACGTATGTCCACCAGAGTGCCCATAGTAATGTACTTCTTAATGCAATGACATTATATAATGGAACTACCCGTAACAGTACAAAAGTGGTATTGGCTGGAAAAGGTGCAGAGACTAACTTATATGGTATGGCTGTTGAAGACAAAAATCAGCATGTGGATAACAATACGGTTATTGAGCATAAAGTAGCCGACTGCATAAGTAATGAACTTTATAAGTATGTGCTTGACGACCAGTCAGTCGGGGCTTTTGCCGGACGTGTGATAGTAAAACCTGACGCGCAACGAACAAGTTCACAACAAACCAATCGTAATTTATGTGTAACAAGAGATGCCCATATGTATACACAACCTCAATTAGTAATTTATGCAGATGATGTAAGGTGTAGCCATGGTGCTACTATAGGACAATTAGACGAAAATGCATTGTTCTATATGCGGGCAAGGGGAATTAGTGAAAAAGAAGCCCGCTTACTATTGATGTTTGCTTTTGTGAATGAAGTTGTAGATACGATTCGACTGGATGCTTTGAAAGACCGTTTACATCTGTTAGTAGAAAAACGGTTCCGTGGAGAATTGCAGAAGTGCCAGGGATGTGCCATCTGTAAATAAATGGATGCCTTTTTATAATTAGAAGATATTTTTTAATGATAGGCTGAATAGCAATATGGAATATGATATAAATAAAATAAGAGAAGATTTTCCTATTCTTCAAAGAGAAGTATATGGCAGACCATTAATTTATTTAGATAATGCAGCCACTACACAAAAACCCCGGAATGTAGTAGAAGCAATAACAGAAGAGTATTATTCGGTCAATGCAAACGTTCATAGGGGAGTGCATTTCCTTTCTCAACAAGCCACAGAATTACATGAGCTGTCAAGAGAAAAGGTACGTAAGTTTTTAAATGCTCAAAGTGCCAATGAAATAATCTTTACCCGGGGAACTACAGAAAGTATAAACTTACTGGCTTCTACGTTCGGAGAGGCATTTATAAAAGAAGGGGATGAAGTGATTATTTCTGTGATGGAGCATCATAGCAATATTGTTCCCTGGCAATTATTGGCAGCCCGGAAAGGCCTGACCATTCAGGTGGTTCCTATCGATAATGAAGGAAACTTGATAGTGGAAGAGTATAAAAAACTTTTTAACAGCCGTACGAAACTGGTTTCTCTTACTCATATATCCAACGTACTGGGCACGGTAAATCCGGTAAAAGATATTATTCAGATTGCTCATCGATACGATGTTCCTGTCTTATTGGATGGCGCGCAAGCGGTGCCTCATATTCAAGTAGATGTACAGGAACTGGATGTAGACTTTTACGCGTTTTCTGCTCATAAAATATATGGTCCTACCGGAATAGGGGTATTATATGGAAAAGAAAAATGGTTAGATAGTCTTCCTCCTTATCAGGGAGGAGGGGAAATGATTAAAACAGTTAGTTTTGAAAAAACAGTTTTCAATGAACTCCCGTTTAAGTTTGAAGCCGGTACACCTGATTATATTGGTACTACTGCTTTAATGAAAGCACTGGAATACGTAGAAAACATAGGAATAGAAATCATATGCGATTATGAACATGAATTAACCCGATATGCCATGCAAGAGATGGCTAAGATAGAAGGTATCCGCTTCTTTGGTGAGTCGGCTGATAAAAGTAGTGTTATTTCATTTTTAATAGGAGACATTCATCATTTTGATTTAGGTACTTTGTTAGACCGTCTGGGAATAGCAGTTCGTACCGGACACCATTGTGCGCAGCCATTAATGGCAAGACTAGGGGTTGAAGGCACTGTACGGGCTTCTTTTGCCCTTTATAATACCAAAGAAGAAGTAAACGCATTGATAGAAGGAATTAATCGGGTGAGAAATATGTTTTAATAGTAGATTCTACGGATTTATTTATAAAGTATTAATTTCCAATCTTACTATTGAAAGAAAAAACACTTTTTATTAGAACATTATTTCCTGAGAGACCTTATAGTTACAAGTGTTTTCATGATATGAAAATGGGTTTAAGAAGCATTTTTGGTGACGCTTATACTTCTTCTTATTAAAGTTTAATGATAAAAAAATCACCTTTACAGAAATAATTAAAAAGAACCATTTCAAAAAATCACCAATACTATAGTAAAATTTGTTTGTTTAGAAAACAGTAGGTAAAGAAAGAATCCTTGTGATAACCGCCGACCGAACGACTGTTGTATCAAAATGGTAAAAGAAGTTTTAAATGATATGTGAATTAAACCGGAGATTAGTAATCTTCGGTTTTTTATTAATGGAATAGGATAGCTTCTTATTCAACTACCAACTTTTTTTATTAATCTTTTGTCTTTTTCTGTTTGATTATTTATCTTTAGATTTTATAACCTTAATAACTTAAAAGATAATAACCTATGGAAAATCTTCTCTTTTGGCTGATTCCACTAGCCTCTCTTCTTGCACTTGGTTTTGCTTATTACTTCTACAAACAGATGAAAAAAAAGAGCGAAGGAACTCCTCAAATGATAAAGATTGCGGAGGCTGTTCGACGAGGATCTATGTCATACCTGAAACAACAATACAAAGTAGTAGGATTGGTATTTCTTGTCTTAGTAATTGTTTTTAGTATTATGGCTTATGGGTTTGATGTACAGAATTCCTGGGTGCCGATAGCTTTTCTTACAGGCGGATTCTTTTCGGGTCTTTCAGGTTTTTTGGGAATGAAAACAGCAACTCAAGCCTCTGCACGAACAGCAAATGCAGCCAGGGAATCGCTTAATTCCGGATTACAGGTAGCTTTCAGAAGTGGGGCAGTTATGGGACTGGTAGTGGTAGGGCTGGGATTATTAGATATTTCATTCTGGTATCTTTTATTGAACTGGGCTATCCCTGAAGATATATTAAGTCCTACCCATAAGCTTTGTATTATTACTACTACCATGTTGACATTTGGTATGGGGGCTTCTACCCAAGCTCTTTTTGCACGTGTAGGAGGAGGTATCTATACAAAAGCTGCGGATGTAGGAGCTGATCTGGTAGGAAAAGTAGAAGCGGGTATTCCTGAAGATGATCCTAGAAATCCTGCTACTATTGCGGATAATGTCGGAGATAATGTCGGAGACGTAGCAGGTATGGGTGCTGATTTATATGAATCTTATTGTGGCTCTATTTTAGCTACTGCTGCATTAGGAGCAGCAGCTTATATTAATTCCGACGATATCGTGATGCAATATAAAGCTGTTATAGCACCTATGTTGATTGCTGCTATAGGTATATTATTGTCTATTATCGGAATTTTTGCTGTTCGTACCAAAGAAAATGCCACGATGAAAGATTTGCTTAAATCATTATCTTTTGGAACTAACCTCAGTTCGTTTTTGATAGTAATAGCAACTTTTGCTATTTTCTGGTTATTGAAACTGGATAACTGGCTTTATATTTCAGTTTCTGTAGTAATAGGTTTACTGGTTGGAATAATCATCGGACGTTCTACGGAATATTATACTTCTCAATCTTATAAACCTACTCAGAAACTTTCGGAAAGCGGACAAACCGGTCCGGCAACTGTTATTATATCGGGTATAGGGTTAGGTATGCTCTCCACAGCTATTCCGGTTTTAGCAGTAGTAGTAGGAATTATATTGTCCTATTTATTTGCATCCGGTTTTGATTTCACAAATATAGGAATGGGATTATATGGAATAGGGATTGCTGCGGTAGGAATGCTTTCTACCTTAGGCATCACATTGGCTACAGATGCATATGGACCTATAGCAGATAATGCAGGAGGAAATACCGAAATGAGTAAATTAGAGCCTGAAGTACGTAAAAGAACCGATGCTTTGGATGCTTTGGGTAACACAACAGCTGCCACGGGCAAAGGGTTTGCTATTGGCTCTGCAGCTTTAACCGGATTGGCTCTGCTTGCATCTTATATAGAGGAAATAAGAATAGGACTTACCCGTTTGGAAATTAATGAACTTATTTTTGCCAATGGAAGTGTGGTAGAAACAGCCAAAGCAACTTTTATTGACTTTATGAACTATTATGAAGTTACCCTTATGAATCCTAAAGTGCTTTCCGGAATGTTTTTGGGAAGTATGATGGCTTTTCTGTTTTGTGGATTAACCATGAATGCCGTGGGTAGGGCTGCTGCTCATATGGTTGATGAAGTCAGGAGACAATTCAGGAAAATAAAAGGTATCTTAACCGGTGAAGTAGAGCCTGATTATGAAAGCTGTGTAGCAATTTCTACAAAAGGAGCACAACGAGAAATGATTATTCCATCTGTATTAGCAATCATAGCCCCTGTAGTAACAGGATTAATTTTTGGAGTTCCCGGGGTATTAGGACTATTAATTGGAGGATTAAGCAGTGGGTTTGTATTGGCAATTTTTATGGCAAATGCCGGAGGAGCCTGGGATAATGCGAAGAAATATGTTGAAGAAGGAAACTTTGGTGGTAAGGGAGGAGAAACACATAAAGCAACCGTGGTAGGAGATACGGTGGGCGATCCCTTTAAAGACACTTCGGGACCGAGTTTAAATATATTAATAAAATTGATGAGTATGGTTGCAATTGTAATGGCCGGGCTTACTGTGGCCTGGAGTTTACTTTAAGAAATAATTAATTAGAAGAGAATGGACGGTATTTTTACTGTCCATTTTTTAAATAGGTCTGGTATCCGAAAATAATAATTAATTTTGCTAACTGTTGCGGAGTCGGTCTGATTACGCATCTGAATAAAAACAAAAAATAAAAAATGCTATTACCTTATTTAAATAAAAATCAGATAGAAGCAGGGTGTGATGAAGCGGGACGCGGGTGTTTGGCAGGTGGTGTATTTGCTGCTGCTGTAATTTTACCTGAAGATTTTGAAAACAACTTGCTGAATGACTCCAAGCAGTTAACAGAAAAACGGCGTTATTTACTAAGGGAAATAATAGAGAAAGAAGCAATTACATGGGCTGTTGGCATTGTAACTCCGGAAGAGATTGATGAAATAAATATCTTGAATGCCTCTTTTCTGGCTATGCACAGGGCTTTGGACCAACTAAAAATTATTCCGCAACATTTATTGATAGATGGGAATAGGTTTTCTACATATAAAAACATTCCTCATACTACTATTATTAAAGGTGATGGAAAATATTTATCTATAGCCGCCGCATCTGTCCTGGCAAAAACTTATCGGGATGATTATATGCACAATCTCCATGCACAATTTCCTTTGTATGATTGGCATAAAAATAAAGGATATCCAACAAAAAAGCATCGGGAAGCTATAAAAAAACATGGAGTTTCTTCTTATCACCGTATTACATTTAATTTATTGGGAAATAAACAGTTAGAACTGGATTTTTAAGTATTGTATTTATTCGGTAAAGGAAATCGGTATTTTTTGCTTTTTTATCTGATGAAAATAAACAGAATTATAGGATTATGAATCAAGCCCTAAAGTTATTACATCCCGGATTCTGATTTTTTATTCAATTCTATTATTTTTTTCTCTAATTCATCAATTCTCTTTGAGAGAAGATCAATGATTTTATTATTAGCTTTTATTAATTCCATTACTTCGGAACCACAATTTTCTACATTATTATTTATAGTAGTGCTATTCCCATACGTTGCGCCTACTGAACCTGTTCCTATAATTTCAAAGTTATTTCCTCCTTCCATTTTACTAAACAGTTCTATGGCAGACATATTAAAAATCTCAGCAATCTGATTCAGGCGTGTAAGTGTAAGGTCAGTTTGCCCGTACTCCATTTTGCAATAAGCACTTGTAGACAAATTCAGCATTTCGCTCATCTGCTCTTGCGTAAGATTGCGTTCTTTTCTTAAACCTTTTAAACGTTCTCCTATTAGTTTTTTTAAATCTGTACTCATGATAGTCGTTTTAAGGGGAGTATTAGTCGAATATTGGAACAAATGTAACAAAAAATGTGGATATTAAGTAATAACCATTTATTTAACTTTGTAGCCATATAGATAAAGTTTTTTCAGGTTTTGGGAAATATATAATAAAAAGTCTAATCTTGGGTATATTAAAACAGTGAGAAACATGCACAAAACTTTCTTTATTTATCTAAATCTATTTGTCATATTATTTTTATTTTCCCTTCTCTGCATGGGATCAAGTTATGAAGAAGAAATAAATTACTCTTTTTTAGTAGCTAACCTGGGAATAATAATTTTTATTTTAGTTATTATTTCTATGTTTCTCCATATGGTATATGTATGCTTTAAAGGAGAACGCTACCAAAAAGAATTCACAGGATTTGAAATGGTCAAAAAGCGTTTGGAAGCCGGAATGCCTGAATGTATGAGTAAAGAAGAATTTCAACAGACGAACCGTTTAATCGAAAAAGCTTCTGAATCCTGGAGAATTGTTAAGAAATCAACAAAAATAAGTATAGGAATACGTCGAAAAAAAAGAGAGTTTAATAAAGCTATTGTTTTAATAAATCATTCAATTTCTTTATTACCAACCGAAGAGAGCTTACTTAAAAAAATTAACCGGTTGACAAATGAAATTAATGAGGAAGAAAAGAGAAGATTTCAGGGAGTAAGAAAAATAGTGATATTAATCTTAATACTTTCTTTACTCATGTATTTAGTTACAGATTTATGGACTACATTTTTTTGTTGGTTATTGCTGTTTTATACGTATTTGCCAGTAGAAAACCACAATTTCTTATCAATAACACAAAAACCAAAACAAACAGGCTCTATATAAATATATTAAGTGGATTGGGAATTTTATTAATGAGTTTTCAAGGTGTCAGAGCCGTATCACTTTGGGGGCAAATCAGTGTAGGAAATGAAAATATCTATTCTGTTCTTACAACAATTTTTTCTATAAGTAGTATTGGGTTATTTTTTTTGTTTGTAATATTACTTTTTGGAATAGTGATAAACTATATTAGAAACTACATCCTTTATTTTTAGTCATAGAATATTTTTTAAATTACAAACTTCATTATTCGTTTTATTCAAATATTTGGTTGTAGATTGATAAATTCTGGTGAAGGTAAAATTCAAAGTGCTAATAGATATTTAGTGCTTTGAATTTTTTTAGTTTTTCTGTTTATAAAAAAACTCTTTGGTTAATTGCAACCGGTTGGAAGGAATAAAAGAGTATCTCTTTTACTTTTCTTTTATTAACAGGTTAGATTTATAATATACAGCCTCTATAGTAAAGATGAAATTAGTCTTATTTTGCAAGTGTGTGAAGGAGTTATAAAACAACTCATTCTATCTCTTTTTTTCGTACCTTTGCAGCACTAAAATATATAAAGTTTTAAAAAGATAGATTATGAGTAAAAAAGCTCTTTTAATGATTCTGGACGGATGGGGAATTGGTGACCATTCAAAATCAGATGTTATATATAATACACCTACTCCATACTGGGATTATCTTGTAAAAACTTATCCGAATGCTCAATTGCAGGCAAGTGGTGAGAATGTAGGACTTCCTGACGGACAAATGGGGAACTCGGAAGTAGGTCATTTAAATATTGGTGCAGGACGGATAGTATATCAGGATTTAGTAAAAATTAATCGTGCATGTGCAGACAATAGCATTCTACAGAATCCCGAAATCATTTCGGCATTTACCTATGCAAAGGAAAATGGAAAAAATATCCATTTTATGGGATTAACTTCAGATGGCGGTGTACACAGCTCTTTGCAGCATCTTTTTAAGCTTTGTGATATTTCTAAAGAGTATGATATAGAAAATACTTTTATCCATTGTTTTATGGATGGAAGAGATACCGACCCTAAAAGTGGAAAAGGATTTATTGAACAACTTCAGGCATATACTCAACAGAGTGCCGGTAAGATAGCATCAATTATTGGTCGTTATTATGCAATGGACCGTGATAAGCGCTGGGAACGTGTTAAAGAAGCCTATGAACTGTTGGTAAATGGAATAGGAAAAAAATCAGGTGATATGGTACAGGCTATGCAGGAGTCTTATGATGAAGGGGTAACCGATGAATTCATCAAACCAATCGTAAATAGCGAGGTTGATGGTAGAATCAAAGCCGGTGATGTTGTAATTTTCTTTAATTATCGTAATGATCGTGCTAAAGAATTGACTATTGTTTTGAGTCAACAAGATATGCCCGAATATAATATGTATACAATTCCCGGGTTGAAGTTTTATAGTATGACTCCCTATGACGCTTCTTTTAAAGGAGTGAATATCCTTTTTGACAAGGAAAATGTAGCCAATACATTGGGAGAATATTTAGCAAATATGGAAAAGAGTCAACTCCATATTGCAGAAACAGAAAAATATGCCCATGTTACTTTCTTCTTCAATGGAGGACGGGAGCAACCTTATCAGGGAGAAGAGCGTATTTTGGTGGCATCTCCAAAAGTTGCCACTTATGACCTCAAACCCGAAATGAGTGTGTATGAAGTAAAAGACCAATTAGTAGAAGCAATTAATCAGGATAAGTATGATTTTATTGTGGTTAACTTTGCAAATGGAGATATGGTTGGACATACAGGAGTATATGAAGCAATAGAAAAAGCAGTAATTGCTGTAGATACCTGCGTGAAAGATACCATTGAAGCAGCTAAATCGAATGGATATGAAGCGATTATTATTGCTGACCATGGAAATGCAGACAATGCAGTTAACCCGGACGGTTCTCCTAATACAGCTCACTCCCTGAATCCGGTTCCTTTAGTATATGTAACTGAAAACAAAAATGCAAAAGTCTCTGATGGGAGATTAGCAGACGTAGCACCTACGATTCTTGATATAATGGGATTGCCAATTCCGGAAGAAATGACCGGAGAAGTGCTTATCCATTAATGGAATAGTGATACAATCATAGAACCTATTTAAGTTTATTATCAACGCAGGCTGATTTGAAATAAATATTAGTCTGCGTTTTTTTCTTCATTAGTACTTGACTTAAAAACACTTTAGTTATAATTTAATATCCCTTTTACTTTAACTGTCCGTAGAAATAATGATTCAGATTGATGATAAAATAGTCTCTTTAGATATTCTCAGAGAGAAATTTTTTTGTGATTTACATGCTTGTAAAGGAGAATGCTGTATTGAAGGAGACGCTGGCGCTCCATTGGAAAAAGAAGAGATTCCGGAATTAGAAAAAGCACTTCCTACTGTTTGGGAAGAGCTGTCTCAATCGGCACGTGAAGTTATAAATAAACAAGGAGTGTGCTATGAAGATGAAGATGGAGAGATGGTTACATCCATTGTAGCCGGAAAAGATTGCGTTTTTACTTGTTATGATGGAAAGGGAATCTGTTATTGTGCTTTAGAAAAGGCATATCGGGAAGGAAAAAGTGATTTCTATAAACCTGTTTCCTGTCATCTTTATCCCATACGTGTGCAAAGATATTCCGGTTTCCAGGCCATTAATTATCATAAATGGAGTGTATGTAAAACTGCTGTAGTACTGGGTGAAAAGAAAGACATACCAGTATATAAGTTTCTGAAAGAACCTTTAATCCGGAAGTTTGGAGAAGAGTGGTATCATGAACTTGAGATTGCTGCACAAGAACTGAAAAACCAATTGTAAAATGAAAACCGCTATTGTATATATATCCAAATATGGAACAACCCAAAAGGTAGCCAATAAAATTAAAGAATATCTATCAGCTGATGAGGTAGTTTTGAATGATTTGTCTTTAAATTCAGCTATCCCTTTAGAACAATATGACCGTATTATCTTAGGTTCTTCCATATATGCCGGAAAAGTGAATAAAAAATTTTCTACTTTTTGCTTAGAAAAAGAGTCGCTATTAAAAGGTAAAGAAATAGGTCTTTTTATTTGTGGAATGATTCCTCAACCATCAGAACAACAGAAAGAACTCCATGAATCTTTTTCTACAACCCTCTTGGAACATGCGAAAGCCAAAGCTTTTTTAGGAGGTGAGTTTTTGATGGATAAGATGAACCTTGTTGATAGAATGATTATAAAAATGGTTGCAAAGCAATCAGTAAATCACTCAGATATAAATAAAGAAGGTATCAGAAGCTTTGTTGAGGAATTGAATACATAAGTGTATTGTATCATTCCGGAAAAATAAAAGTTCCGCTACCCCAATCAGGTGCGGAACTTTTTTAATACTTATAGGATAGAGTTATGCATCAATATTTGCATATTTTGCATTCTGCTCGATAAATTCTCTGCGAGGGCCTACATCTTCCCCCATCAACATAGAAAAAATATAATCAGCTTCTGCTGCATTTTCAATATTTACTTGTTTCAATAGGCGGTTTTCCGGGTCCATTGTGGTTTCCCACAATTGTTCAGGGTTCATCTCTCCCAAACCTTTATAGCGTTGTGTATGAACACTTCCTTCTTTACCATCTCCGTATTTCTCAATGAATTGTTGACGCGCTTCTTCTGTATAGCAATATTCCTTAATTTTACCTTTTGAACAAAGATATAAAGGAGGATTTGCTATATAAAGATAGCCATTCTGAATAATCTGTGGCATATAGCGGAAAAAGAAAGTCATAATTAACGTATCAATGTGAGAGCCGTCTACGTCGGCATCGGTCATAATGACAATCTTTTTATAACGCAACTTAGAAATGTTGGCTTCTTTACTATCTTCTTCTGTTCCGATAGTAACTCCTAAAGCTGTATAGATATTACGTATCTCATCACTTTCCAAAGCTTTGTGATACATTGCTTTTTCTACATTCAGTATTTTTCCTCTTAATGGAAGAATAGCCTGGAACAAACGGTTTCTTCCCTGCTTGGCTGAACCACCTGCCGAATCACCCTCTACAAGGAATAACTCACATCTATCCGGGTCTTTGTCAGAGCAGTCCGCCAATTTACCAGGTAATCCACCTCCACCCATCGGAGATTTACGTTGAACCATTTCACGGGCTTTACGGGCTGCATGACGTGCAGTTGCTGCAAGAATAACCTTATCGACTATTGTTTTAGCTTCTTTCGGATGTTCTTCCAGGTAATAATTCAAAGCCTCTCCTACAGCCTGGTCAACAGCTCCCATAACTTCATTATTTCCTAACTTGGTTTTGGTCTGTCCTTCAAACTGTGGTTCTGCCACTTTAATGGAAATTACAGCAGTAAGACCTTCGCGAAAGTCATCGCCTGTAATATCTACTTTTACTTTTTCGAGCATTTTAGAGTCCTCGGCATATTTCTTTAATGTGCGCGTTAAAGCACGACGGAAACCTGCCAGATGTGTACCTCCTTCAATGGTATTGATATTATTTACATAGGAATGGATATTTTCACTGAAAGAAGTATTGTACATAATTGCAACTTCAATCGGAGTACCTTGTTTCTCTGTATTTATATAAATTACATCGTTGATTAATCGTTCACGTGAAGAATCAATAAATTGAACAAACTCCTTTAAACCCTCTGAGGAGTAAAAGACTTCTGTTCTGGGCTCTCCTTCTTCGTTAACGTCACGTTTATCGGTAAGTGTAATTCGCAAACCTGCATTCAGGTAAGCCAGTTCCCGCATACGGGCAGCTAAAATATCATACCTGTATTCTGTTTCCGTAAATATACTTTTGTCCGGATAGAACGTTTGAGTGGTTCCCGTACGGTTAGAAACTCCCACCACCGTAACATCTGCTTTGGGTTTGCCACATTGGTATTCCTGTTGATATATTTTCCCGTCTCTTTCTACCTGTGTAATCATAAGAGATGAAAGGGCATTAACACAAGATACCCCTACACCATGCAATCCTCCGGAAACTTTATAAGAACCTTTATCAAATTTACCTCCGGCATGGAGTACGGTCATAACAACCTCAAGTGCAGATTTTTGTTCCTTTTCGTGAAAGTCTACCGGAATTCCGCGTCCGTTATCATGTACCGTGATGGAATTATCTTCGTTTATTGTAACTTCTACTTCGGTACAATAGCCAGCTAATGCTTCATCAATGGAGTTATCAACTACTTCGTATACCAGATGATGTAATCCTTTTAAACTAATATCACCAATATACATCGCGGGACGTTTTCTAACAGCTTCCAACCCTTCGAGCACCTGAATGTTCTCTGCAGAATAACTCCCGCTGTTGTTTACAATTTCCTCTTCAACCATAGTTATATGTTAATTAATTATTCTTTGATTTCTAGTGTTTTAATCGGTTTTGGAGTAGTCTGATTCCAAACCGCTAAAACAGAACAAATATAGCGAAAATAGTTGAGATAATGTGTTATTAAACATTGAATTTTTATAATAGAACTTGTGAAGTGTTTTTATGTTAGGTATGTAGTTTTGAAAGTGATTTCACAGATAAAATTAGTAAGAAAGTACAAGTGTCCTTTTTGAGGTGAAATGAGCTATAGAGGTTTAACGGAAAAATTAAACGTGTATGCAATAAAAAAAGCCGGATTAAAATAATCCGGCTTTTCTATAATGTACTAAAAGTATTTACTTATTAAGCTAATTTATTGATATAAATAGCCAATTTTGATTTTAAGTTAGCAGCTTTATTCTTGTGAATAATATTTCTTTTCGCCAACTTATCAAGCATCTTAGCAACTCCCGGATACATAGCTATTGCTTCTGTTTTATCGGTAGTAGCGCGAAGTTTTCTGACAGCATTTCTGGTGGTTTTACCATAATATCTGTTATGAAGTCTTCTTTTTTCTTCTTGTCTGATTCTCTTGATTGATGATTTGTGATTTGCCATCTCGACTAATCTTGAATTTTATTAATTATTTTTATTTGTAGCCCATAGGGGAGTCGAACCCCTCTTTCAAGAATGAAAATCTTGCGTCCTAACCGATAGACGAATGGGCCTTC
>Ga0192240_10523_pt1 | contig 15593 bp, 10 predicted proteins | sample Koala_Koa27_H3_FD_131237 | JGI IMG/M metagenome (GOLD analysis project Ga0192240, IMG submission 131237) | Enriched cells from koala feces incubated with labeled cellulose particles, San Francisco Zoo, California, United States - Koala_Koa2-7_H3 ...
GGCAAAATACAGTCAGAGGTGATATGCAGTGGCAAAAAAGAAGCATAAGAAAGCCAAAAAGGACGAACCCAGGCCGCCCCTGCCCATAGACGACAATCTGCGCCTTGACCCGGAACAGCGCCTATGCGCCAAATTCGACAGCGAGAGCATCGCAAAATTTCCGGTGGCCAGCCGGGAGAATATGGGCTTTCGGGTGCTGGACAACTGCGCAGAGGAAAATATGAAATAATGCCGACTGCCGATATCAAAGGCTGGTATAAAACTGAAAACGCGGAGCTGCTCATCACAGCTCCGCGCCTGTTTTATGATTTGTATCTTTGCTTTATGAATCACTCGTCAGGATAGTTGTCGTCGTCATCGACATCGCTGACATCATAATCCTCTATCATACCGTCGTCCTCCGGTTCATCCTCGGGCTGTGCCGGGCGATAGCGCCGTTCGGGCTCAGCCTGCTTCTTGTTCTTCATCACAATGATGATAACCACCGCCAAAGCGATAACAAGAACGATCAGGATGACCACATACAGGCCGATGTTAGTGGTGTCTCCGGTGTCAGGAGAGGAACCCTCGCTGGTGGCCGGGGCCGCAGATGCCGTAGCAGTAGCCTCCGCCGTGCTCGTGGCGGTGCTGGTAACACCATCGGTCAGCGCAAGATAGATATCCTGCGTGGTGCCGTCCGTGAAGGTCACAATCAGATGATAGGTGCCGTCCGTCCAGAACGCCGTGCCATCGGAGTTGTTCACCATGCTGGCGCTGAAGGTTATAGCCGTGCCGGACAGAGTGTAATCCTCCCCCTGGGTGGCTTCACGATAGAAGGTGCTGCCGCTGTAGATATCAATCTTGGAAACGGATTTGCCCAAATCAACGGTCAGACTGCTGCCGGAGCCGCGGCTCCAAGTATAGGTATAAGAGGGTGTTGCAGTCGGTGTGGGCGTAGCGGTGGCAGTCGGCGTGGGAGAAGGCGTTGCGGTGGCCTCTGCCTCTGCCTCAGACACGGTCAGGGTGACTGTAACGGTGTTACCTACATCATCAGTCAGCACGATGGAGTGTTCACCGGCCGTCAGTCCGTTCAGGACTGTGGCGTCTATTGTGACGGTCACATTACCGTCATAGCTGTAACCTGCATCGCTTTCTGCAACTTCCGTTCCATCAATGGTCACGCTCTCCAGCGTAACGGCGGCACCCAGTGTGATGGTCAGGTCGTCCGTCCCCTCCAGCGTCCACTCGGCAGTAGTGCTGGTCACAGAGATAGCCTCGGTAACAGTCACAGCGGTGAGAGCAATCTCCGCAGACTCATCACCAGAACTCAGGGTAATGGTATATTCACCGGCATCCAGGGTATTCAGATAGCCTGCGTAGATTGTCAGCGTCAGGGTAGTCGTATCATAGGAGTAATACTCTGTGGACAACTCCGTCCCATTCACACTTACAGAGGTCAGAGTAGAGCCTTCATCCAAGGTGATAGTCAGATCAGCAGTCCCGCCCAAATCCCAGCTTGCAGAGGTAGTTTCCGTGGAGATGGTAGCGGTCGCTGTATCATCACTGCTGTTACTGGCTTCGGCAGTACTGGTCTTTGTCACCGTCAGGGTCAGCGTGACGGTGTTACTGCTGCCACTGTCCTCATCGATCACGGCAATGCCGCTGTCATCGGCACACAGAACGATGGTATGTTCCCCTTCCTCCAGGCTGTTCAGCCAATCAGTGGTAAAGGTAACTGTCCGGGTCTCGCTGTCGTAGGTGTAATCCGTTCCCTCTGTCAGCGTCTCTCCGTCTACAGCAACCATCGCCAGGGTAGAGCCCTCGCTCAGGGCCACAGTCAGAGCCTCGGAGGAATCGGCATCCCAGGTGATGCTGGTGTCTGCATCCTCCGCCAGGCTGATGGTAACGGTCTCGGTTTCTTCTTCGTCCTCATCTTGAGCATACTCCGGCACGATGGTCAAAGTCAGCTCCTCAGAAATCAACTCATAAATGCCGTTGTCAAACAGAGAGTTGAGCCAATCAGTGGTGAAGGTGACCGTCAGGCTTTCGTTAGACAGGACATAATCCGTTCCCTCTGCCAGGGTCTGCAAAAGGTCCTCGCCCAGGTACAGATGGAGAGCCTCTACCACCTCCTCAAAGGTAACGGAAGGAGGATCTTCCTCGCTGTTCTGTGTCCAGGAAATGGAATCGTAGCCATCGATCATCAGGGTGACGGTACTGGCTGCCGTTTCTTCTTCCTCGGCATCCTGTGTATCGTCCTCGTCCTCATAATTTTCATCATCGCCTGTAGTATCGGTCTCCTCGGAAATGTCGACACTCAGGCCTTCCAGGCTGATCACACCATCCGCGATGGAGACCACGGCCACAGTCTCAGCGGTGGAGTCGGCATTGACCACCAGAGTCTCTCCCAGCATATAGCCGTCCTCTGCGAGCTCTGTAAGGCTGTCCTCATCTACATCGGTCGTCCAGAACATATCCACATCGGCAGCGTCTTCCACGGCCTCCGCAGCGCTCCAGGGGCCGATAGCGACGACATAGCCGTCCGCCTCAGCAAAGGAGGCCAGGGTCTCCGCGTCACTCTCGCCGCCCACAGCGACGAAATACACAGAAGCATAACCCTCGTCATCTGCGTAGCTGCCGCCCACGGGCAAGCCAATTGACACCCAAGTGGTACCCTGATATCCGCTGTAGTCAGAAGTATATATACCACCGTCGGGATAAATGCCGGTAAAGTAATTATCCAGAGAATAGGGATCCGCCCAGGCCAGCTCATAGCCTGCTTCATACATGCCATAAGCGTCGCTGCCGGCATCCACGCTCACGAGCATCGCGTCGCCTCGGTCCGCAATATAGGAACTCCGCACGGCGGCAATGTCGCTATAGTCGCCGTCCTCTACGCCTGCTGCACTGGTGACCAGAAATGTAAATTCATAGTCTGCCGCCGCGGCGGAAATACCCAGGCAGCTGAACAGGCCGACCATCAGGGTCAGCACCATTAGCAAGCTGATCAGTTTCTTCATATGCCTGTACCTCCTGAACTCCATTGTGTTCCTTTTTGTTAATACTTGTCACTTTTGTTATTTATCGCTCTGTACAGTATTGATTATAAAGCCCGGGCAAAGGATTGTCAATGGTCGATTTCCCCGATTTTCAAAAAAAGTTACAAATTTTAACCATTCTGCATGTTCCGCGGAAATTTGCCCCCTCCCCCTTCCGTGACTCACCTGCCGCCATTACACTCACGGCACTTTTTGCTTATATCCACCCTTGGCCTGTCCGCACAAAAACATCGTGCTTTGAAAATTATGTTTACGACATTATGTATACTGTTTGTAATTATTTGACATTTCCGTAAACTTTCCAACAATTTCCACGTATGCCCCACTTCTGCCGGTATTTTACCTCCATTTCATGTTTTTATCTCCACTTACGCAGCAATTTCCCCTCCAAAGCATATGTGCGCTTTGGAGGGGTCTGGGAAAATATGTAATCAAAATTATATTTTGCCAACACCGGCACGCGTCAATCGACCGGCGCACAGCGCAGCCTCTGTCCTACGCATCGTCCATCCAGCGGTGATACCGGGCTTCTATCTCACAGTCCGGGTTTGGATATACGCGGCACAACAGGCCTCGCAATGGGTACGCGCCGCTGAAGGGGTCGCCCGGCGGCTCGCCCCGGGTCAGCAGATTGACGTTGGATTCATCCCAGCCATAGTCCGGCGGACCGGCCTCGGGATACCACCAGCCCATCTCACAGTTTACCACACGTGGGTCCATTTCCGGTGTCAGGCTGGCCTTTTGGGTAATGCGCCCCCGCTGGTTTTCAATCCATATCCAATCCCCGTCTCGGATACCGTATCGGGCGGCGGCGTCCGGATGCAGGCTGACCCGGGGAAAGGGCCATTGCTTCCGCAGGGATTTTATCTGCCGGTTATTGGATATAAAATAGGGATGCCTGCGTCCGCCGGTGGTGAGTATCAAAGGATAGCGCTCCGCCAGATCCGGACGACTGGCCGGGGTCTCCACGTCCTCCGCCCAGAAGGGCAGCGGATCTCCTCCAGCATCCTTCACTCTCTGGGAATACAGCTCCGCCTTCCCGGAGGGCGTGTTGAAGCCGCGAGTCTTATAATTATAATACGTGCGCGGCGGCACCACATAGGCGGCCTGCTTCAGCGCGTCAAAGTCCATCCCGGCATACTGGGGATAACGGCGGCCCATCTCCTCCAGACAGCCGTCCAGTATCTCCCGCTGGGAATCCGCGCCGTAATCCAGTCCCATCCGGCGGCACAGCTCCAGAAAGAACTCCTCATCCGGCTTGCACTCCCCCACCTGCGCCACCTTCTGCTGGCACAGCAGCGCCTGATCGCCAAACTCCGGAAAGGGATAAAAAGAGTCCAGCTCCGGCCACAGAGCAGCGGGCAGCAGGATATCCGCAAGCTCCGCCGCAGGCGTTTTGAAAAAATCCATATAGACGAAAAATTCCAGCTCCTTCATGCACTCGAAGGCATGTCCCGCGTCCGGCATGGACAGGAGCGAATTATTGGCGTGGGACAGCAGCGCCCGTATGCGATAGGGCTTCCCTGTTCGCATGGCGTCGAAGGTCAGCCAAGGGTGGGCAAACATCTTCGGCGAGGCAGTACCGTCATTCAGCGGAAAGCCTCCGGCTATGATCTTTTTTTCCTGAGAGGGCGAAAGGCGGTCGAACAACGGGTCCGCCGCCGGAGCGATCTCCTTACTGGGGACAAAGCCTCCCGGCACATCCCAGTTTCCGGTAAGGAGCGGCAGCATATAAATGGCCCGGCAGGTCTGAAAGGAATTGCTGGTCTGCTCCACCGCGCATCCCCATTCCAGGGAGAGAGGCTTTATGGTCGATATCAGACGCGCAGCCTCTGCCATATCCGATACGGGCACCCAGGTGATCTCCGATACCTTTTCCGCCGGATATTCGGCGCACCGGGCCTTCAGCTCCTGAAAGCCCACCGTCCAGTTTTGTACAAAATCACTGTCATACCAGCCGTTTTCGATCAGTATGTTCAGAATCCCAAGGGCCAGGGCGCCATCCGTCCCCGGACGGGGACGGAGCCAAAGTCTAGCCTTCGGCGTCAGCTCCGTAGGCAGCGGGTCCACGATGATAAGCGGCGTCCCCGCACGGGCGGCATCCTTGATATGCCATTGCAGCTCTCCGTCCGCCCCGCTGACAGCGGGGTTAGCGCCCCAGATCAGGATACCTCCGGGCTTTACGCTTCCATAGTAATCCACCCCTGCGAATACCCCTGTGGTAAATTCTCCGGCGTTCTTTCGGGGCCCCAGACAGATAAGCGCGCCGGAGGATGTCGCATTCGGCGTTCCCAGGACATTCGCAAATCGCCAGTATTGCGCCAGATGGTGCCGTCCGGTGCCGGTCGTCAGGGCGATACACTCCGGGCCGTGCGTCTCCCGATAATAGGTCAGCCTGTCCGCGATCTCATCATAGGCCTCATCCCAGGAAATCCGGGCCCATTTGCCGCTGCGCTTCGGCCCCACACGATGCATGGGATAGAGAAGCCGGTCAGGGTGATACATCTGCTCGATAACGGACATTCCCTTTACGCAGGCACGGCCATGATTGAGCGGCCCGTTCGGGTCCGGCCTGATCTTCACAACACGGCCGTCCTCCACCGTGAGGATGTGCATGCACCCGCCATGACACCCCCGGCAGGAGGTTATATACTCCGGCATCGCTGACTCCTCCCCCGTTCGCTTGATCGTCTATATCATAACGGATTTTTGTCTGTAGCGCAATCATAAAATTGGTTTGAAAAAGCTTTACCGCCTGGCACAACGGATTTTTCATCTATATCCCCCGGTACCGCCCTATAAGAAAAGGACACGCCGCTCCGAAGCAGCGTGTCCTCATCATTTTATTATTCGCTTACACAATATCCATGGCAGCGAACATACCGTCACGGGTGGCCTGCAAAATCCGAGCGGGCTTTTTGCAGTCGCCTATCACCGCCGTCCGGGGGCAGACGGTCATCAGAGGCTCCAGCTCGTCGGCGGGGCTGCGGAAGCCCAGGGCGTAGTAGACGCTATCCGCCTCATAGAACACCTCTGTCCCATCCGGGGCCAGGGCCTTCACCCCTTCCGGCGTCACCTCCGTCACCTGGGTGGAGCAGTGGATGGTCATGCTCTCCGGCTTGAAAATGCGGAACGCCTCCTTATGGCTCCAAAGCGCGTCTCTGGCGTAATCGTCCAGCATTTCCAGCACCTCTACCTGATGACCGGTGTCTCCCAGGTGCATGGCTACCTCTATGCCCACCTGGCCGCCGCCGATCATGACGCACCTTTTCCCCGGCGTCTCCGTATAGACGTTCAGGGCGTATTTTGCGTTTTCCCGCAGGCCGGGAATCCGGGGCGCCACGGGACGGCCGCCGATAGCCAGTATCACCGCATCCGGAGCAAAGTCCTCAATGGTCTCTCTTGTCACCGTTACCCCAAGCTGTACGTCCACCCCGGCCCGATAGACCCGGTTCGCCAGGTGGTCGCGGAACTGCCGCATATCGTCCTTGTGGCAGTCATAGTCCGTATACCACAACGCGCCGCCGAGCTTCTGGCCCTTGTCCATCAGGGTGACCCGATGGCCGCGCTCCGCCGCCGTCAGGGCGGCGTACATCCCGCCGGGGCCGCCGCCTACCACCAGCACCTTCTGGCCCGGCTCCTTCACCTTCGGCGACCACTCCAGCCGGAGCTGCCGCATGGAGCTGGGGTTCACCGTACACTCGAAGGGGGCCACCTGCACCCGCTTGTCCGGGTCGGAGGCCAGGGGATTGAAGCAGGAGCACCGCAGACAGGGCATGATCTCGTCCTCTTTTCCGCGGGCAACCTTGTTCACGAAGTCCGGGTCTGCCAGCATCTGACGGCCCAGGGCCACAAAATCGCACTTCCCGGAGGCGATGGCCTCCTCGATCTGCTCCGGGCTGTTGAAGCCGCCCACGGCGGTAACGGGGATATGCACCGCCGCCTTGATGGCCGCCGCCAGGTCCAGATTGCACCCATGGGGATGGTAAATGCTGGAGAAAGCCTTGGACTCCACGTGGTTATGATACATTCCGGAGGTAACGTGGATAATATCTACCTTATCCTGGATGATTTTGGCAAACTCCACCGCCTCGGAAAGCTCCAGACCGCCGGGAACTCGTTCCGCCCCGGACATGCGATATTCAATAAGAAAATCCTCTCCGCAAGCTTTGCGGATATGGTCAATGACCATCAGGGGGAACCTGGCGCGGTTTTCCATAGAGCCGCCGTATTTATCCGTCCGCTTGTTGGTCAGCGGGGAGATATACTGCCCCAGAAGCCAGCCGTGGCCGCCGTGGAGCATGACCATCTGGAACCCGGCCAGCTTGGCCCCCAATGCCGCCGCCGCAAAGTGGGAGGCAACCTCCTCCATATCCTGCTCCGTCATCTCCTCCACCTGGATGCCGTCCTCCCGGACAAAGGCGGAGGGGCCGAAGGGGTTTTTCCCGTCCTTAATGGTGGCCGGATGGTTCACCGCCCCCGTGTGGTTCAGCTCCACCGAGGCCACCGCCCCGTGGCGGGTGATGCTCTCCGCCAGAACGAACAAGGCCTCCTGGTGGTAGACGGACTTATTGGGGGTATAAAAATCAATGGTGTGGTCGTGCCGGGCGGAGCGGTCGTCGTCCACGAAGGACTCTGTGATGGTGACGCAGGACACCCCACCCCGCGCCCGCACCTCATAGCCGTTGATGCACTCCGGCGTAGGCGTTCCGCCGGTAAACACCGTCCTATCCGTGGTCTTGGGCGCGTCCATGACCCGGTTTTTAAACGTCACACCCTTGATGGTCAGTGGCGCGAATATGTGCGGATATTTCATAATGTCTGCTCCTTTTCGGTTTCAGTTATCCAACGGCGTTCCTGTTGCCACGCTCTGCCGTATGGCCTGTGATGTTTTTAATTATACACTTGTCAATCGCAGACGTCTAATATATAATATTCATACATAATATCAATTCATTTGATAATACAGGTGATATCCATGGAGCTCATTCAACTCAAATATTTCCTGGCGACTGTTGAGGAGGGCACGATGCTGCAAGCCTCAGAGACGCTGCATGTATCCCAGTCTACCCTCAGCATGGCCATGAAACGGCTGGAAGCGGAGCTGGGCTTTGCCCTGTTCCAGCGGCTGGGCCGCCGCCTGTACCCAACAGACACCGGAATGCAGTTTTACAGCGGCGCCGCGCAGATCATACGGGAGCTGGAAGATCTGGAGCAGCAGTGCAGGGAACGCGCAAAGGCCCGGAAGGATACTGTGGCGATAGCGGTGGAGGCTGTGGATTTCTCCGTAGAAGCCCTGACAAGATACAACAGCCTTTGGCCGGACGCCTCGGTACGGCAGGTACGGGCTACCAGAAAAATGACGCAGCATTTATTGCAAAGCGGTCAGGTGGATTTTTGCATCACCTCTGTGGATGACACAGACGCCGGCTTCTGCGTGGAAAGGATTCTTACAGAGCCTATGGAACTGCTGGTCAGCCGGGAGCACCGACTGGCGGCGAAGGACTCCGTCTCTTTATCCGAGCTTGAGAACGAAACTTTTATAGCCATAACGCCGGAATACGCCCACCGTCTCTCAGTGGAGAGAATGTGCGAGGAAAATGGCTTTCAAATGAAAAACGTATATGAATTGCACGATGAGGAGGCGCTGACCGTTATGGTCTCCAAAAACCTGGGCATTACATTTATCCCGGAAAGCATTATGGGCATGCAAGGACAAATGTTTGCCGCCCTGCCTCCGCAGGTCGTTTCTCTGCAGGTGACGGACGCAGAGCTGAAGCGGCACATCTATCTCTCCATGCTTCCGGGAAAACAACACGATGAACCAACGCAGCACCTGCTCGACTATCTGCGTCGTTATGCCGCGGCAATAGCAGAAAACCACTATATGCCCTCACTGGATGAGACAAGATCTATTTTCAACAGATAGCAGTTGCATCAGTGCATATCGGCATACACCGACAGCGACTGAACCCCCCGGCCAGTACAGGCCAGGTGGTTCAGTCGCTTGGGAACTGTCTGCCGCCAAAAGCAGCCGAGATATATGCCGCGGCATTGCGTGCTGCTCTATTTGCTTCTTTCCATTTTAATCACTACACATGTCTGTGAAGCACCGAATTTTCTCGCTAGGAGCAGGCTGCATTCTCGTGACGGGTCAGCATACCCCAATTCACAAATGCAGATTATTCAGAATCGCCTCAGAGCTTATCTATCACAATATGCCCATTCAGAAATACCATGCGGATATTCCGGGTGTTCTGAATATCCTCCGCAGGATCTGCACCAAGCAGGACCATATCTGCCCGCTTCCCTGCTTCCAGGCTGCCGATTTCCGCTTCCAGGCCCACCAGCTTTGCGTTGGTTTCGCTGACCATTCTCAGAATCTCCAAGTTGGGGATACCTGCCTCTGCCAGACAGACCATCTCATCGTGCAGACTTTCCCCCTGGGGAACAAAGGGAATACCGCTGTCGCAGCCCACGGCCAGGGGGATACCCGCATCATAGAACTGTTTTACGGCGACCTTCAGCTGCTCGTACACAGGCGTATAGCCCGGTGTATCATCGAAGCGATGAATACTGATCATGGTGGGCACTACAATGACGCCGCTCTGTTTTACTTTGGCGATCAGTTCCGGGCTGAAGCAGGTGCTTTCGCCGTTGGCTCCAATCATATGCTCGATGGAATCTGCGCCGGCATCAACGGCATCAGCCATTTCTTCCGGTCCGTCCACATGAACCGCGCAGCGCAGCTTGTTGCGGTGCGCGCTTTCCACAATACGGTGCAGCTGCTCCCTGGTGAGTCTCGGTACGGGATGCTGCGGCTCCACCTTGTTCAGGTGCGCGTAGAACACCTTTATGTAGTCCACACCCAGCCGCGCAATATTCGCCTGACGCTCGGCGGGAATGATGCTTTCATCCGCGAAAATGACGGCCTCCTTGGCAATTTCCAGCTGACGCATATAGACCGTTGCCCTGGGATGGCCCTCTACCGCTTGGATGAACAGCCCACAGCAGACAATCCGCGGACTGCGGATTTTGCCGCTGTTCGCCTTCTCTCGGAAAGCGAGTACATCATTTGTTCTGTCGCCACAGGTTCGGACGGCTGTGACACCCCACTGCAGGAACCCTTCCCGGGCCACCACATAGTCATACGTCTCGTGGGTGGCGCCGCAGCTTGGGTACTCAAAGCTGCTGCTTCCGCCCATATGCGTATGGGCCTCAATAAGGCCAGGAATCGCATAGAGGCCCGTGGCGTCCATGACAGAAGCAGCTTCTGCACAGCTGACCTCCGGCCCTATGGCTTGAATACGCCCGTTTTCAATCAGGATATTTACAGTTCCGGGCTTGCCGGGGAGCGACACATTTTTGATTGCGTACATAAACAATTCTCCTTTCGACCTTAACGATCGTCTTCTTTGATGCGCTGAGAACCTGCTTAGTTATTTTAAGTCAGTAAGGTTTCCGCCACATAATGATCCTGGTCTGTGTAGGCAGAGAGCTGAACCGACGGGTATCCCTCAAACCGAATGAAAATATCGTAGTGTGCATTGGGAACAAGCCACTCAAATTCCCAGCCCCCCAAAATAGTTGGTTCTTGTTTCCCGGCAGACTGCGGTAACTTTTGCACCGCCGGGGGCAGGCTTTCTCGGTGTAAAATTTCCCATGAAAAACGTTCTCGGAAGTGTCTATGCAGTCCGCGTTCTGATCCCCCTGAGATTTATTTTCCTCCCAAAATCTGCGGCATTTGCATTTATTGCGACAGCGCTTCTGGGATTAAGCGGAGATTCAACCGTCCCACCTACGTCCGGTATCATATGTGCCTGGCCGCCATCGCAGCTGCGGCGAGCTTTTCCATCCAGCAGGAGCAATAGCCCCCTCCTCTATGCTATACGCTAAAATTCTGTCCCCCGCGTTTTTGCTTTTCCAACCATACGAAAAAAATCCATGGTAGCCGTAATGAAGCGGCAAACATGGTTTCGGGTTTTGCTATTTTTGTTGGATAACTCTCACCCTCACAAAACAGGTCATCGATGATATATCAGCCTTGGAGCTGTCTCAGTAGTCAGGGTAGGTTATCAACATTTTCCCTGAGCAGGCCGATAAACCGCTTTGCTGCCATCGGCAGACTGGCGGTATCCTTGTATCCTATTGCAATCGTGCGAACGACAGGCGGATCCGTTGGACGTAGCGCAATGCGATAATGGGTCCGGTGCAACACGAGCTCTGCCAGAATGCTTACGCCAAGCCCGGCCTCCACCATCGTCATGATCGCGTAGTCATCGTGCAGGGTATATTTAATATTTGGCGTAATACCTGCGGCGCGAAACGCCTCTAACGGCTCATAGTAATGCCCCTCCTCCAGCAGAATGAACGGTTCCTTCTCCAACGCCTTCAACGGAATAACATCCAGCTTCGCCAGAGGATGTTCCTCCGGCAGGACAGCCAGCATCTCCCCCTGCTTTAATGCAGCTGTTTTGATCCCGCTGGCTGCAGCTGGATTCATAAAGCCGAAATCTACCGTACCGTTTTTAATCCATTCCTGTATGGATGTGTAGTCGCCTTGGTGAATCACAAATTCGACGCCGGGATGCTGTTCCTGAAACGCCTTCAGGAGTCCCGGCAGCCAATGGACGGAGATACTGGAGATCGTCCCCATTCGGATGATGCCGGTTTCCAATCTCTTGATTTCATTGATCTTCTCTTGTATCGCCCGATACTGGTTGGCGAAGGTCTCAATATACGGATACAACTCGGCCCCCTCAAGGGTGAGCTTCGTGCCAGTGCGGTACCGATTCACCAGCTTGATCGAACACTCATTCTCCAACGATGTGATCATCTGACTTATGGCAGACTGGGTATATCCCAAAGCCTCAGCTGCCTTTGAAAAGCTGCCTAACTCAACAATCCTTTGCAGAGCAAGATAACGATTCATTACTTTACATCTCCTTAAGTAAATATTAGAAACATTCACTTTACTTATACATAATCAGAGTATACACTAGGAGCAAATCAAGTGCAAGGGGGGTAAAGAAATGAATTCAGTGAAAAGAAAACAAACAATATATTCCGTAATCGCATTTGGCCTGATCTCCTGCGCATTGTATGGCATTGGTGCCGGCATTCGCGCCAATGTAGGCATAATTCTCACGCCGATGGCGCAGCAGTGCGGATTGGGTTACAGCGATGTTAGTTCGTGTATTGCCGTGATGCAATTTGTATTTGGCGCATCACAGCCGTTTTTTGGCATACTTGCTTCCAGAAGATCAAACCGATTTGTCATGTTGTCGGGCGTTGGTCTTTTAGCTGCCAGCATGGCCGGAATTATGGCCGCCCGCTCCTTTGTCGTTTTAATGCTTTCTCTGGGAATATTGTTTGGTCTGGGGTGCGGAGCGCTTGCCTTTGGCTTGATCTTGACCTCATCCATTCATTTTGTGGGTGCAGAGAACAGCATGGTGATTTCAGGAATGCTAAATGCGTCCTGCGGGATGTTCGGCTTTATTTTTGCCCCGGTGATTCAATACCTGCTGAACATCGGCGGGCTAAAACTGACCCTGACCTCCTTTTTGGTGATTTTCTGTGTTCTGATTCCGCTCGCAATCGTTGTCACCTCAAAAGACCCGAAAGCAAAACCCCGTACATCCACCAAGGAACCGCTGCCCTTTCGAGACGCAATTCATAATCGGACTTATCGGCTTCTGCTTGCAGGATTTGCGACCTGCGGATTCCATATGGTCATCATCGAATCCCATCTGTTTTCCCAGTACGTATCCTACGGCATTGAGGAAACGGCAGCAAGCTGGGCTTTCTCCTTCTATGGCATTGCAACGATTGTCGGCGCATTGCTTTCCGGGTTCCTGAGCACACGGCTGCATAAGGGAAAGCTCCTCGTTTTTTACTACGGCTTCCGCGCCTTATGGGTAGCGTTATACCTGTTTTTACTGCCTAAGACTGTCGCCACAGCGGTTCTTTTCTCCATAGGCTTAGGATTGACCGGAGATGCAACGGTCTCCCCCACCTCGGGATTGGTCAACGAAAATTTCGACCTGAAGCATGTCGCCACCTTGATCGGCCTGCTGTTTTTGGTGCATCAGGTGGGGGCATTTTTCAGCGCATGGCTGGGCGGCGTATTCTTCAACATAACAGGCAGCTACACGCTGATCTGGCTGGTAGATATAGTGCTGTGCCTGTTTGCAGGTACAATGAGCGCAATGATCCGTTCATCGCGGAAAGAATTTAATTAAAATCAAGGAAGGCTTTTGGACATGAAGCAATATATCGTCGATGCTTTTACTGACAAGGTTTTCCATGGCAATCCAGCGGCTATCTGCATTCTGGACCAGTGGATACCTGAGGTTCTGATGATGGACATCACCAGAGAGAACAATCTGTCTGAGACCGCATTTGCTGTTAAGACAGGAGACCGCTACCAACTCCGATGGTTCACGCCCGGCGGTGAGATCGATCTCTGCGGCCATGCCACGCTGGCCTGCGCATTCGTGCTGCTGAATTTCTACGAAAAGAATGCCGAACAGATCGTCTTTGAGACCGTGAGCGGTGTGCTGACCGTAGTAAAAAAAGACGATTTGTATGAGATGGATTTTCCAGCATATCAGTTGAAGCCAGTTCCTGTCACCGAGGAAATGATAGATGCGATGGACGCTGTTCCTAAAGAAGCCTACATGGGACGCGACCTGCTTTGCATCTTCGATGAAGCAGAGACAGTCAGGAAAATGCAGCCAAACCAAGAAAAACTGCTAAAGCTGGACGGGCTGTTGCTGCATGTAACCGCCAAAGGAACCGATACCGACTGCGTTTCCCGGTCTTTTGCCCCGAAGTGCAACGTTGCAGAAGACCCGGTCTGCGGCTCCGGGCACTGTCATATCGTGCCGTATTGGGCAAATGCACTTGGAAAAAACGAGATCGTTGCATACCAGGCCTCCCGTAGGGGTGGCACACTTTATTGCAGTATGGACGGTAATCGGGTAAAACTCTCCGGCAAAGCTGCCCTTTACGCTGTGTCTGAGCTGTACATACAGCAAGACAGAGGATAAGTCATGACTTTGGTCTCATTTTTGATACAGGCACTGGGTTTCATCGGCGTACTGTTCTTTTTGATCTCTTATCAAGTAAGATCAAATCGCAGGCTTTTTCTATTGCAAACCCTTGGATGCCTGACCTTCTGTATCCAGTTTGCCCTGCTTGGTGCCTTAAGCGGGTGTTTGAGTCTGCTAATCAATATCGCCCGTAATACGATGCTCATAGGATATGAACGCTTCAAGCTCGTCCGCTGGAAGGGCTGGGTCGTGGTCTTTTCCGTATTATGTATCGTTTCTACGATTTACACATGGAATGGTCTTATCAGCTTGCTGCCGCTGTTAGGGACTATCATTACAACAGCCGCCTGTTGGACGAACAACGCAAAAAACATACGGATCGCTAATTTGTGCTCAAATTCTCCCTGTATGCTTCTGTACGACATTTTTGTCCATTCCTGGGGCGGAGCATTGAATGAAATCATCACGATCGCGTCTATAATCATCTCCATCCGTCGCTTTGGGTTAGATTCCCTGAATGAAAATAAAGACGTATGAACAGGCTACAAATCTTCGTAAAAGATATAATCCCCTTTGCGTGGCTACTCGAATAGGCAATAATTTCGAGGCTACGCAAAGGGGACTATATCACAAAGGTTAAAATGAAGCACTTTTTCTGGTTCTCTACTGTTCCGCTCTGCTACATTGATCGCTATATATCAGCGATGTCCAGAGGCAATATGTTCAACCCCATAATAATATGCACTGAAGCCTCCCGCAAAGTGGGAGGCTTCAGTCCATAGCCAAATATCTGTTCAAGAAACAGCGCCGGTGATAGTGATCTTTACAGTGCCGACGGTCACTTGACCGGCTGTCGCGCTGTCCAGCGCTCCGGTCAGGGTCACTGTAAACCGTCTCCGCAACGCTCAGCATAGGTAGCATACGCCTCTTTGGAAGCTGTGTCACCACGTCAAAGAGCAGCAGAGCACAGCTTTCTACGCTGTTTAGCCGGGAAGACAGTAAAGCTCCAAATACTATGAGATCTATGAGTGTCATATAAATTTGCCAATATCTTGTTATCAGTCGACGCAATGGCCGTGACGGCATTCATGGCCTTCCCCATGATGCTCGCCGCAGGTTTCTCCGTGATGCGCTCCCTCGTGGTGGCTGCACTTGATATCAGGAACATAGGCCAGGGTGCCCGCCAGAAGTGCCGCTACAGCTGCATCCGCGTCGCCGGTCACACCGTCGTATATTTGGATGTCATATGATGTAAGAGAGCCACGCGCCCCGCCGCCAATTCCGCCGCAGATCAGTATATCCGTCTGCAGGGCGTTAAGGATCTCCGCCAGCACACCGTGTCCATGACCGTTGGTACTGACTACTTCGGAGGTGATGATGTTTCCATCTTCCACATCATAAATCCTGAGCTGCTCTGAGCGGCCAAAGTGCTGAAAAATCAGGCCGTTGTCACAGGGGACGGCAATCCTTGTGATCCCGCTTCCCTTGGGTTTTTGAAACG
>Ga0192240_10524_pt1 | contig 15588 bp, 15 predicted proteins | sample Koala_Koa27_H3_FD_131237 | JGI IMG/M metagenome (GOLD analysis project Ga0192240, IMG submission 131237) | Enriched cells from koala feces incubated with labeled cellulose particles, San Francisco Zoo, California, United States - Koala_Koa2-7_H3 ...
TTGAAATGGTCCGCTACCGCCGCCGTTTTGACACCGATGTCTGGACAAAAAACGTCGCCGCCCGGGTCCGGCAGGCCGAAAACGACCGGGACGCCCTTGAATCACGTCTCCAGGACATCGACGCCGAACTCGGCGCCCTGCCGTCCCGTCCTCCGGCGCCCGTCCCCATGGAGAGGGATATTCAGTTCCGCACCTATCCAACCATTATGCTCATGGCCGTTATCTGCGGCATAATTCTTCTGTACATCGGGATGTTTCATAGTCTGCCGAAGGACGGCGTCCGCTGGCCGCTTTTCGCCGGACTTGCCCTGATGGGGGTTACGCTGGTGGCGTACTGGCAATTATGGCGGCATCGCGGGCCGTTTTTCACCGTCCGGCTCCTCCATGAGAAGTACCGGCTGGAAAAAGTCGCCGATATGCCCGGCCGACTCGACAGTTTGCGCCGTGTTCTCGCCTACTATCCGAATCTCCCGGGGATATGGATGGAATATGCCCACGAGCAGTTTGTTCTTGGGGATAATGACGGTGCCCGGGAGTCCATCCGGAAAATAGAGGAACTTCTGCCGAATTCCCCCGAACCCGGGGTGTTACTGGCCCGTTTCTGGCTCCGGCAGGGCGATTATGCCCGGGCGGAAGAGGCGATTGGCCAGGCGGAAGAGCATGCTTCCGGGCGTCCCGACGCGAGGATGATGCTGTTTCGCGCCGCCGTGGCGTTGCAGCGGGGGGATCGGACCACTGCGGATGAATTGATAGGGAAAGCGCGGGATATGGATGCGAATATGGTGGAAGAAATGCTTTTCCACGACGAAACGCTGGCGGATTTGGCGAAATATCAGGGCGAGACGGGAAAGTTCGGGGGAAAATCGGCGGCGGAAGCGGCTTTGGCGTGAGGAATGAGGCTGTTTTTCGGGAATCCGGAGGGAAATCGGACAAAATATCAGGCCGAAGATGGGTTTTTAGGGCTTTGAAACGGCTTTTTTCAGAGGCTATTTCTGTTTGTGACGGTAGTTTTCAACGGTTTTAGGGCAGCTAAGGCTGAAATTCTCCAACCTTGAACGGATCGTAAAGGGCATGTGGTGAAAGAGGTTATCACGGAAAATAGTCTGATCGGCGAATTCATCTGGCGAAAAAAAAGAAAAAAGGGCTTGCAAAGGAAGTCGAAATCCGTATTATCCAATTCGTCGCAGCGCTAAGGCCAACGACGACGCGGCTGACTCAGTCAGTCGCCGCGAAAGCCCCTGCTGTGGCCGACGAAAAAAGTTTTAAAAAAAGTTCTTGACAAAGCCGAACAAAAGGGTATGATGACTTTCGCCTTGAGGGATTCGGACGCTTGGGCCAAACAGCCCCGGCGCTTTTTTTATCTCTAAAGAGTGTGAGGCATCTGAATTACCGACTTCAAACGAGTTGAAAAAAAAATAAAAAAGACTCGAGGGAAGTTAAGAAAAAGACGATAACTTATTTCTGGCGAGTGAGTCAGCAAGTACTGACGAAAGCCAAAAGCAATACATAATAAGACTTTATAATGCCCAGCTTCGTACGGGCACGTGTTCTTTGAAATTTAAATAGACAGCTTTGATGTTAAGAGTTCGTGAGTTGAATCAGACTCTCCCCGAGTCTGATTCTGCGACCGATGTCTTATCCGCGAGCCTGCGGAAAGACATCAAAAATCAATGCCAGCCTTTTTCGGGATTAGCCTCCCGGGAAGGCATAAGCTTCAAACTTTTCTATATAATTGAAGGGTTTGATCCTGGCTCAGAACGAACGCTGGCGGCGTGGTTGATACATGCAAGTCGAACGGGAAACAGACCTCCGGGTCTGGAGTACAGTGGCGGACGGGTGAGTAACGTATGATCAATCTGCCCTCAAGACTAGGATAGCCACCCGAAAGGGTGGGTAATACTGGATAAGCCCACGGTTAGGCATCTAACTGTGTGAAAAGGATTGGGATCTTCGGACCTTTCGCTTGAGGATGAGATCATAACCTATCAGTTAGTTGGTGAGGTAACGGCTCACCAAGACGACGACGGGTAGCCGGCCTGAGAGGGTGGACGGCCACACTGGAACTGAGACACGGTCCAGACTCCTACGGGAGGCAGCAGTGCTGAATTATTCGCCAATGCGCGAAAGCGTGACGGTGCGACGCCGCGTGCGGGACGAAGGCCTTCGGGTTGTAAACCGCTGTCAGGGATTAGAAAACCTATATGGTTAATAGCCATGTAGCTGATCAGTCCCAAAGGAAGCACAGGCTAATCTCGTGCCAGCAGCCGCGGTAATACGAGATGTGCGAGCGTTGTTCGGAATCACTGGGCATAAAGGGTGCGTAGGCGGTGTGCCAAGTCGGGTGTGAAATCCCTTCGCTTAACGAAGGAACTGCACTCGATACTAGCACGCTAGAGGGTCAAAGGGGTAAGCGGAATTCTAGGTGTAGCGGTGGAATGCGTAGATATCTGGGAGAACGCCGAGGGCGAAGGCAGCTTGCTGGGTGACAACTGACGCTGAGGCACGAAAGCTAGGGGAGCAAACAGGATTAGATACCCTGGTAGTCCTAGCCGTAAACGATGAGCACTTTGTTCCGGGAAGCCTGATCTTCTCGGAGCCGTAGCTAATGTGTTAAGTGCTCCGCCTGGGGAGTATGGTCGCAAGGCTAAAACTCAAAGGAATTGACGGGGGCTCACACAAGCGGAGGAGCATGTTGTTCAATTCGAAGCAACGCGAAGAACCTTACCTGGCCTTGACATGCTAGCAGTAGAATCCTGAAAGGGGGACGAACCGTAAAGTCGGTAACTAGCACAGGTGCTGCATGGCTGTCGTCAGCTCGTGTCGTGAGACGTTGGGTTAAGTCCCGTAACGAGCGAAACCCTTGTCGTCTGTTGCTACCAGGTAATGCTGGGCACTCTGACGAGACTGCCGGTGTTAAACCGGAGGAAGGTGGGGACGACGTCAAGTCATCATGGTCCTTACGGCCAGGGCTACAAACGTGCTACAATGGCAGGTACAGAGAGACGCAATGCGGCGACGCGGAGCAAATCTTCAAAACTTGCCCCAGTTCGGATTGGAGGCTGCAATTCGCCTCCATGAAGTTGGATTCGCTAGTAATCGCGGGTCAGCCACACCGCGGTGAATACGTTCCTGAGCCTTGTACACACCGCCCGTCAAGCCACCCAAGCTGGAAGCACCCGAAGTCCGGCGCCAATAGTCCGGCCGAAGGTGAGTCTGGTGAGGGGGACTAAGTCGTAACAAGGTAGCCGTAGGGGAACCTGCGGCTGGATCACCTCCTTTCTAAGGACAACCTTAGGGGTGGGAAAGTTACCCGGCGATAGCCAAGTCCTTCGGGATTTGGTCCGACTGGGGACGGAACCGCTCACATCAGGTCACGAACTCAAGGCTGAGAAGCTGTCTATTGCTTATTCTATCCCCAAAAGCGCCCTGCGCAGTTTTGCGCGGGGCGATTTTTGCCGGGTGCGGGCGATTGGCCGACTGGCCGTCAGAACCTTTCCAGGGGGACGTAGCTCAGTTGGGAGAGCGCCGCCTTTGCAAGGCGGAGGTCGTCGGTTCGATCCCGATCGTCTCCACCATCTTGAGACAGCCTGTTACTGGTATGAGGGCTTGTAGCTCAGTTGGTTAGAGCGCGTCCCTGATAAGGACGAGGCCGATAGTTCGAATCTATCCAAGCCCACCATTTTTCATGGCGAAAGCGCTCACGCGGCAAAAGTACGGGATGAAACAGCGTTGTAACCGGGATGCCATTCTTAGGCTAACCGATTGCTCTTTGACATTTGAATAGTAGACGAAAAATACTGCGCGTGGTGAAGAAGTTGGTATCTCTCACCAAGTGTCGAATTTTGCGAAGGCGAACAAATTTAAGCTACTTTCTTGGTAACGAAAGTGCTTCGCTTCGGCTCTCGATTTCGAGGGCGGGAGTGTTGCGATCAAGTTACTAAGGGTGTACGGTGGATGCCTTGGCGCCAAGAGCCGATGAAGGACGCGGGTTAACTGCGATAAGCCTCGGGGAGTCGTTGCCAGACTGCGATCCGGGGATCTCCGAATAACCATGTACTGAACACATAGGTACATGGAGGGAACGTGGGGAACTGATACATCTAAGTACTCACAGGAAAAGAACGCGAATGCGATTACCTTAGTAGCGGCGAGCGAAACGGTAAGAGTCCAAACCATATACGTGTAAGGTCAGGCCGTTGCGTATATGGGGTCGTGGGAACGTCATGCTGAACCTGAATAAGCATACGTATGTGAAAATATTTATCCGAACTGTCTGGAAAGTCAGGCCACAGAAGGTGATAGCCCTGTACGAGAAAAATATTTTCCGCGTAGACGTCTCCCAAGTACTGCCGGGCACGAGAAACCTGGTGGGAATTCATGGGGACCACCCCATAAGACTAAATACTCCTTGGCGACCGATAGTGAACCAGTAGGGTGACTGAAAGGTGAAAAGCACCCCGAAAGGGGAATGAAATAGTACCTGAAACCGTATACCTACAAGCTGTGGAAGGCCTATGGCTCCTTTCGGGGAGCAATGGCTGACCGCGTGCCTCTTGAATGATGATCCGGCGAGTTATCGTCTACGGCAAGCCTAAGTCCTTAAGGGATGGAGGCGTAGGGAAACCGAGTATGAATAATGCGTAAGTCGTAGGGGATAGACACGAAACCATAGTGAGCTATCCGTGTCCAGGATGAAGTGAGAGTAAAATCTCATGGAGGTCCGAACCCACTATAGTTGAAAATATAGGGGATGAGGTACGGATAGGAGTGAAAGTCTAATCAAACTTGGAGATATCTTGTTCTCCCCGAAATATATTGAGGTATAGCCTCGAGCCACTATGCAACGGAGGTAGAGGACAGAATCGATGCGGGGGACTACCATCCTACCAATTCGAAACAAACTCCGAATGCCGTTGTAACTATCTCGGGAGTCAGGCTGCGGGAGAGAAGTTCCGTAGCCGAGAGGGAAAGAGCCCAGACCGCCAGCTAAGGTCCCCAAATTATGCTAAGTGGAAAAAGGAAGTGAAACTGCTAAGACAGCTGGGATGTTGGCTTAGAAGCAGCCACCATTTAAAAAGTGCGTAATAGCTTACCAGTCGAGCAGTCTTGCGCCGAAAATTAACGGGACTTAAGCATAATACCGAAGCTGCGGATTTGAGATACAGATACGTCTGTTCTCAAGTGGTAGGGGAGCGTTCCAAACGGGTTGAAGGTCGAGCGAAAGCACGAAGGGAGCACCCTTTCTGGACCGTTTGGAAGTGATTATGCCGGAATGAGTAGCGAGAAAAGGGGTGAGAATCCCCTTCGCCGTAAGCCTAAGGTTTCCTGGGCAAGGTCATTCCTCCCAGGGTTAGTCGGGACCTAAGTCAAGGCCGAAAGGCGTAGACGAATGGACAACAGGTTAATATTCCTGTACTGCTCTTGAAGCTTCAGCTAGAGGAAGAACGGAGAAAGCTAATTGCGGGTGGGGAGCTGGTAGCCCCATTAAAGCGTGTAGGCTGACCTCGATGATAAAAAGTTTGGGTCAATAAGCTGAGACGTGATTACAAAGCGCAAGCATATAAGCCGCTGATGCTATGCTTCCAAGAAAAGTTCCGCTAGTGCGATAGAGCACCCGTACCGATAACCGACACAGGTGGGCGAGGAGAGTATCCTCAGGCGCGCGAGAGAACTGTTGTTAAGGAACTCGGCAAATTGGATCCGTAACTTAGGGAAAAGGATCGCCTTCTAAGGTGAAGGGTTTACCCCGTAAGCTTTGGAAGGTCACAGTAAAGAGGCCCGAGCGACTGTTTACCAAAAACACAGGTCTGTGCTAACACGCAAGTGGATGTATACAGACTGACGCCTGGCCAATGCTGGAAGGTTAAGGTAAGAGGTCAACCCTTCGGGGTGCAGCTTTGAACCGAAGCCCCAGTGAATGCCGGCCGTAACTATGACGGTCCTAAGGTAGCGAAGTTCCTTGTCGGGTAAGTTCCGACGTGCATGAATGGCGTAACGACTTGGGCACTGTCTCAACAACAGACTCGGCGAAATTGGAGTAGTGGTGAAGATACCATTTTACCCGTGGTTAGACGGAAAGACCCCGTGAACCTTTACTATAAGCTATTATTGGTATTTTTCATGGATTGTGTAGAATAGGCGGGAGACATTGAAGGGGAGGCGCCAGCCTCTCCCGAGTCGTCGGTGAAATACCGCTCTTTTCATGGAGAATATCTAACCTGGTCCCGTGAATCCGGGCTGGGGACAGTTGTAGCCGGGTAGTTTGACTGGGGCGGTCTCCTCCTAAAGAGTAACGGAGGAGTTCAAAGGTACCCTCATTACGGTTGGCAACCGTATGTAGAGCGCAATAGTAGAAGGGTGCTTGACTGCGAGAGAGATATTTCGAGCAGGGACGAAAGTCGGATATAGTGACCCCGCGATTCTGTGTGGAAGGGTCGTGGCTCATCAGACAAAAGGTACTCCGGGGATAACAGGCTGATCTCCTCCAAGCGTTCACAGCGACGAGGAGGTTTGGCACCTCGATGTCGGCTCATCGCATCCTGGGGCTGCAGTTGGTCCCAAGGGTTTGGCTGTCCGCCAATTAAAGCGGTACGCGAGCTGGGTTCAGACCGTCGTGAGACAGGTCGGTCCCTATCTACCATGGGCGCAGGAAGATTGAGAAGAACTGACTTTAGTACGAGAGGACTTTGTCGGACGGACCTCTGGTGTTCGAGTTGTACTGCCAAGTGCATCGCTCGGTAGCTACGTCCGGAACGGATAAACGCTGAAGGCATCTAAGCGTGAAGCCAGCTTCAAGATGAATCTTCCCCGAAGGCCCCTCGTAGACTACGAGGTTGATAGGCTGGGTGTGTAAGACCCGCAAGGGTTTCAGCTAACCAGTACTAATTGGCCGTTCGGCTTGATCGCAACACTCGCGCTCTCCATTGCGGGAGCAGAGTGGTTCGCCTTCAAGGGCAATCTGATGGCACTGAGTGTGAGACATCGACTCTTTGCCATTCAAAGTATACAATCGTCTACTATTCATCTTATTATTCATCCGCCTGACGCGGTACAGGTCAGGGACGGAAGATTTTTCCTGGTGGCTCTAGCGGAGGGGTCACGCCTGTTCCCATTCCGAACACAGTAGCTAAGCCCTCCAGCGCCGATGGTACTGGCAACGGGAGAGTAGGTCGCCGCCGGGTTCTTATTACCGCCCTCGCTTCTTCGGAAGTGAGGGTTTTTTTTTGTTTCCTGCCTCATTATCTCTTTCTTCGATTCTGTCTTGAAATGGCCGAGTTCGCCGAGTATAAATAGGTTATCGGGAACGGGCGCAATCATCCCTGTTCCGATGATTCAATTTAAAAGGAGATTGATACAGCAAAAGGTGAGTGGGGGGAAGTACGCAAAGGAACCCCATGGAAACATATGATTCCGTCATTATCGGAGCCGGCCCCGGCGGCCTTACCGCCGCTCTGTATATGTGCCGCTTCGGTGTCAAAACCGCCCTGGTTGAACGAGTCGCTCCTGGCGGACAAATGCTTAATACCTTCGAAATCGGTAATTACCCCGGCTTTCCGGAAGGTCTGGCCGGCTGGCGTCTGGCCGAGAACTTCGCCCTCCATCTCGAAGGACTGAAACTTGACCACATCACCCAACCGGTCAAGACAATCACTCCCGACGGCAAGCTTTTTTATATCGAACTGGAAAACGGCACCATTGCCGCAAAAACCGTTATTATCGCTACGGGCGCGGTTCCGAAACGCCTTGGCCTGCCAGGTGAAACCAGGCTGCTCGGTCGCGGCGTTTCGTACTGCGCGATGTGCGACGGCATGTTTTTTCGCGGCCGCGACGTCGCCATGGTCGGCGGCGGCAATTCGGCGGTCGAGGAAGCGCTGCACCTGTCTAACCTTGTCAATAAATTATATATTATCCACCGTAGAGACCGCTTCCGTGCCGACCGTATCCACCAGGATAAACTCCGCCTCCATTGCCATAATGTCGAACTCGTCCTCGGCCACGAAATAACCGATATCCACGGCGAAACCGGTCTCACCGGCGTCACGGTCACTCCGGTTGCCGGCGGCGAACCGCGTCAGCTCGACGTCCAGGGACTTTTCGTTTTTATTGGTATTGTCCCGACCTCCGATTTCGCTCCGCCGGACGTGGCCAAATGCCCTGCCGGATTTATTAAAACAGATTGTGAAATGCGGACAAACATCTCCGGACTGTTCGCCGCCGGTGATGTTCGGGACAAGCAATGCCGGCAGGTCGTCACCGCGGTTGGTGACGGCGCCACCGCAGCCTATTCGGCATTCGATTATCTTGAAGGTTTGGAATAGTCCGTAATTTCCATCCGGTAAATAAAAAAGGCGGTCCGTCATAAAACGGATCGCCTGCTTTTTTTCTATTTTATGACCGTATTCATTTTACTCCGGATCGTGTCGGGCGACCATTTCGGCATACATATCGCCGTTACCAGCGACAATCCGGTAGATATACATCGTCTTGGCGACACCATTTTCCTCATCGAAGGTAATTGTGCCGGTCGCTAACGGAAAACGCCGCAGAGAGAGGAGTTTTTCGCGGATTTCTTCAGCGGTTCTGGCGCCTGATTCCACCGCCTTCGCCACCAGTAACATGGAATCATACCCGTCAATACTATAGGGCTGCAGGTTGGGATCCTGACTGGCGTCCATCAATGCGCCAAAAATCCGGGCTTCGGCGGTTCCCGCATAGATCTCGCCGTTTCCTATATAATACGAATCGTCAAGACGCGGCCCGGCCTGGAAAATATCCTGATGATTAAGCCACGAATCACCACCGACGAAGAGTGCATCAATGTCCATTCCTTCGGCCTGACCGATACACTCCACCGCTTCCTTGGCATAGCCCGGGAGGAGGATGACCTCCGGTTCAGTTGCGTCTATTTTTGACAAAATATCGCGGAAGTTCGGAAGAGTGTCGGCGCCGAGATCCCAATCATATGTTTCATGGAGTGTGATTTCACCGCCCATTTGTTGGTAGACTTCGGAAAACGCATTGGCCAGATACCGGCCGTAATCGAAATGCTCGTTAACCAGTATTGCCGCGCGCCTAGTGCCCATTTGCCTAGCGAAAAACCTCGCAAGGGCGACGCCCTGATAATCGTCTCCGGGCAGGATTTTAAAACACCAGCGATGGTTCTTGTCAATTTTCGGACTGGTCGCGCCGGGGGAAATCAGAACAACCGGAAACTCCTTTGTCACCTCGCTCATGGCCAGCATAAGAGGAGACGTCACCGGACCGATAATGACTTGAATCCCGTCTTCGGCCAGTTCGCGGGTTATATCTGCAGCGGTCTGAGCGGAACTTCCATCATCCCGGAGGACCAAATCGTATCGAATGCCGTTGACATTCGCCTGTGCGTTGGCATTATCGGCGAATAATTTGATGCCAGCGAAGTTTACCGCGCCGTAGTCGCTGAACTCGCCAGTCATGGAAAGACACACCCCGACTCGGACCGTCTCGATATCGCGAGAAAAAGCCGAACCGCCGGTTAAAAAGAGGGCGAGAAACACCTGAAAAAATAGCCGACCGCATCTTCTAGGGCATCTTCTAGGATGTTTTGTGGCCGCCAGGATCATAGTATCCCCTTCCGTAAAGCTGTAGTCAGATTTAGCGTTTTGTCCACGTCGAGTAATAGATATGATATAGTGTATTCAGAAATGTAATTATTAGCAATGATTATGAGGTACAAATTCTGACAATAGAATCTGGAAGAGTATGCTCCACTACCAGTTCGCATGTTGAGACGGTCGCAGATTTTTTACTAGGACGGATGGTTGGGCGGTGATCCCTGACAGCATTATCATGGAACGTCCTGAAACGTTTCTTGCTTAGTATCACTGATTATTGTAGAGTAGGTTTGTCCTTTTAGTTTAATGGGGGCGATTTGGATTCGACTGGATGGGCAAGGTTGAAGCAGCGTGCCGGGGTTGATCGGTGGGCCCCGTTAACAAGCCGATCACACTAATAACTGCCGAGCATAACTATGCTCTCGCTGCCTAATTAACTAGGCGGTGCCTATGTCCCTGACGCCGATGGGGGGTACATAGGTCGCTATCGGCTGGGAAAGATCGAGGCAAGCCTAAGCCGCGTTTTTTCCGAGACTAAATTTTGGCTGGCGCCCAAGGGTCTGTCGATGAACCCGGCAAGCGCGAGACTCAATCACCGACTGCGCACGGAGCGGCTTCCTCTAAACACATCGCAGGACGCGGGTTCGATTCCCGCCGCCTCCACCATTTGCTTTTCCTTGCAACCCCCTCTGCAACAGGGGGTTGCATCTTTTTTCTTTAGCCTAATCATCACATTATGTACCTTTTCGGGACGCATTTATCGTCCTTGAATGAGCCGATAAGCGTCTTCGACTGTCGCCTGTGCCGAAGCCTTTTTGACTCGGGCATAAACTTTCATGGTAATGCGAATGTCCGAGTGTCGGGCCAATTCCTGGATAACCTTGATGTTGTCCGTCGCCTCGATGAGCTTGTTGATGTAGTGGACGCGAAAGCAATGGAAGTCCAACTTGCCCTCGTCCGTGAGCTTATCAATCCCCAGCCTCACCATATCGTCGTCCAGCATCCGGGCTGTATGTTCCGGGATAAACAGCAACGGCTTCTCCGGGTATACCATGTTTGCATCGTAACGAGCATTGCAACGTTCGTACTGCCGCAATGCCTCACCGCTTTTATTAAACTCGTACAACTTCCTCGCAAGGTCGAGGGGAATAGGCTGGTGACGTTCCACTCGGGCCTTGTCGTCTTCCTCATGGAGATCCAACACCCCTTCCTCCACATGCAGATGCTTAAGGGTGAGGGACGCGAGTTCACCTCTCCTGAACCCTGTTGACGCCGCCGTCTCATAAGCAATTCTCCGATACAGCGGAGTATCCCTTACCAGCTTTCCATATTCTTCATCCGTAAAATCGCGGCGAGTGTTGCTTTTGGATGGCTTATTGGGCAGCCACTCAATATCCGTCAACGGGTGCTCCCGCAGAAATTTCCTGCTCTTGGCATAGGTGCAGAATGCGTGAAGGCTGTTTAGATAGTCGTTACGGGTCTTGGGGCTTTTACCAGCCTCTACCAAATCCAATAATGCATCCTCGACATCTGCCAGCCGGTCGATAAGATCCGTGATCTTGTCCAGCTGCAATTCCTTCTGCCACCAGCTCAAGTGCCGGATGTGGGTGGCCGCAACCTTTTCCGACCACGGATTACGGTTGCGACCGCCATTGCTCCGTCCCTGCCTAATGAACTTGTCGACCACTTCGGGATAAGGCAGATTCAATTGTTTATTGAACTTATCCGGCAATCGAATATCACCGCGCCGGATTTGGTTCTGCTCTGCCTGTTCCTCATTCAGAGCCTCTTGAGCCTGCCTCTTGGATAAGCCTGGGAATCTTCTGGTGGTCATGCTACCGTCGGCTAATCCCAATTTCCCGTGATAGTCAGGGAGGTATTCGATCTCCCCCTTATCATTGCGCTTCGGAACCATTTTCCCTGAAATAGGATCCTTGACCATCTTCGGCTGCAGGTATACTGCCCGCATAGGCACCTTCCTCCTCATTCAACATGACGTTTCCTCCTTTGTCTCCTAACCGGGGCTTCATAATGGAGCATATTACGTGCTGCCTGTGTCTCCTGGGCTTCCTGCCCCCGACGCCGCATGAACTCTGCAACTTGCTCTGGGAGCCATAATTTTTTACGACCGAGTCGAATTGGATATGGGAACTGCCCGGAACTAACCCAACGCTGGATGGTGCGTTCGGATACATTATATTTTGCAGCGATGACCTGGAGTTCCCAGTGATCAACTCCACCTGTCTCAACCATATTACTTTCATTTTCACAGCATGTTATATCATTCATCATCTCTCCTTATTATACACTTAGTATCATTTAAATCGACCATTAAGAAATGGAATGGGATGGGGTCGCCGCCGCCGCTTTGACCGACCTCGGCGGCATTTCCTGACGCTTACCGTATGGTTAACCTCCAATAACGGTTAGGGATGTCGGAAGTGGCCCTTATTGGCACCAGAAGGCCAGGGGTACGGGATGGAACAATCCGATTGGGCGGACAATCTGGATTTACGGTGTCTGCCTTCTGGCGGCGGCGTCATTTACGATATGTTGATCAAGGTCTGTAAATCTGACATTTAAGGGAAAGAGGCTAATGGCACTTCTACTCACGGCTCGAGTTTCGGTCTAAGCCTTTTCCTTATCAGATTCAAGTTCGTCATAATCTTCATCATCGGTCCTTCTTTCCCTGTAATACTCCAGCGTTTGCTCGATCCACTCGGATACTTCCGATGGATGCTTATAAACGATGATTGCGAAGGTAAAGTCAACGAGCGCTTTGACAAGACGAAAGGGGCGCATATACCGTGCGTTGGGAGTAGCCCAACCGGCCAGTTCATTGGCTACTCTTTGATCGCTTACAACTAACTCCATGCCAGACTCGACATGCTTATTTTTATGGAAGATTTTAAGCAATATTTCGTACCACGCTAAATGTTTATTTTCGGTCTCCAGGGTTCCTTCTTCAAGGGTAGCATATACCAAGTATTTATAGCGGAAAGGTTTTTGGGTAGTGTCAACGAGGATATGAAAATCTGATCCACAACAATCATAATGGGGGTTTTCCAGATCGACTTGAATCATTATATTTCCTTTCGTTTCGGTTATTTGTTCAATAGTCCCGCAGTGGTGACTACTATTCAGTTGTCAAAGAACATTAAATCGGGAAGCGGAGTCCCGTTAATTGAACAGCATCCCCTCGGGAAGACATCGAGCCTTCCGACTTACAGGCAGAGAATGTTTTAATGAAGTTACTTGGCTCGCTGCCGCGGTAGTTTCAACTTGGCGATTGATTCTTCAATTTCGTCCTTATACATGAATTCAATTCTGGTATATTTCTGATTTTTAAGGATCTGGCCAAGCCGCCGGTGTAACAGGCGGAGAACCGCATTCGACGGTTCGTTGTCCTTTTCAAGATGGCCAGGAATCATCTGCAGCGAGGTGTAGATGATCGTCGGCACCGGCGGTAGGTTTTCCCGCAAGAGCTCGATGCATCCGTAATAGGCAATTTGATTGACCGTATCGCCATCAACCGCCCGGTCTTGGCAATCAAGCTTTGAATACCAGGAGAAATTAGTCTCACCTGACTTACCACGACACCTTGTAAAAAAGTAATTTCGTGATATCATTGAAGTTCCTTGTCATGTCTATAGCCATAGAAATTGATATAATCTGTAGTCAACTCGACCGTATCGAAATTTTTATCCATGTGTACCTTGTTTGTCATGACAAATGCTTTCTGGGTTTTACTTTATCCGGGATTTATCGATATTCAACTCTTTTATTTTCAGTATTTTACGATGGATGTGAAATGTATGCGCGTATGGTTGCTTTCGATAGACTATCTGAAATCTTCCGCTAATTTCAACGTTCTACAGAAAAGGTAGAATAGTAATATTGTCTACGGGAAATTTATAGGAAAAATTTTACGACATCGATTTTTATTTAAATTACATGGATACTTATTGTATGCTTGATAAAGGAGGACTCTGATGTTCCTCAATCGGAGGTTACTTTTACAGCCATTTGCTGAGTGCGATCGCTGTTTCCGGGCGCTCGTTGACGCTATTGAGGACGTAGGACACTCACAGCTTGTGACGGAAGTAGAGCGGTGCTATGCGAGTGTGGATAAGATACGGGAAATTGTGCTTGGAAAAGAAAAGTGGCTTACGGAGAATGAGGTACGAGAGAAGGTTAACCGAAAAATTTGGCTCACGATAAAAGATGACGCTGCCTTCTCTGAATTTCAGTTTAAAAAAACATTAAAGCTCATTAAAAAATCTAAAGACTTTTTCCGGATGATTAGAAAAGTGGAAGGGAAGAAATTTCTATACGCGGAATCATTGGTGAAGATAATCGTCCAAATAATGCAGATACCATCAGAGTACATTATTTCAAAATCGGGTCTGGAAAGAAGTACCTATTATAAAAAGTTGAACGAATTAGGCATTCTTGCCTTTAATGAGGAGATTGACTTCTCGAGTTCTTATCCAAAGCTAGCCGATTTCTATAGGAATAATTTTAGCATTGAAAATGGGAAACTTTATAAAAAGACGAAAAAGAAGGAGGTATTCAAGTTTAATGCTCAACTTTCCAATGAAGTAATTTCGGCGTTACGAGGTCACTGTTGAATTCGATAATTTCCTTTATGTAGATTCGATCAGGTTATTGCATGACGTCGTCTCCATTCCATGCCTATTATAAGTCACGCGACCTTGCCAGCCTTTCATATGGAAGAGATCGGCTGCTGGCGGCGTATGCATCCTCGGACATGGAAGTATATCCATACCAAATCGCGGCGGCGTTATTCGCCCTACGGTCGCCCTATCTACGCGGTGCCGTACTGTGTGACGAGGGTTCGTTGGGCAAGACATTCGAGGCATTATTGGTAATTTCCCAGAGTTGGTATGAAGGGCGTGAAAAGGTATTGATCGTGACGCCGACGCCGTTGCTGGCGCAGTGGGTGGAAGTTCTGGAGAGTCATTTCTCCCTTCCTTTTTATGTGGTGGACGGCGGCAAGTCGTGGGCAGAAGCGATTGACGAAGGACATGAAAACCCGTTTGATCGGGATGGCATTATTCTGACCACCTACTCCTATGCCATTGAAAAGGCCGAGGCAGTAGCCGGAGTATCATGGAATCTCGCTGTCTTCGAAGAGGCGCATCATCTCAAGCGGATAACCACGGGGAATACTGAGAGTGCAAACATCCTAAGAAAAGTGCTGGGAAAACCATTCAAGCTGCTCCTCACCGCCACGCCGCTTCGCAATTCCATCCTTGATCTGTATGAGTTGATTCATTTCATTGACGACCGTGTGTTCGACAATGGCGACGATTTTTACAAGCGGTATTTCCGCCAGCCCGACCATTACCCGGAGTTGGCGAGTCGCGTCGGCAAGTATTGTTTCCGTACCACCCGCAAGCAGGTTGAGAAGTACGTTGGAATCCCCCGACGACTGGCGGTTACGGTGGAATACGATCTTACCAAGGCGGAAAAACAGTTATATTTGCTTTTGGAGCAGTATCTGGCGCTACCTGTAAAACATGCCTTCCCGACTACCAATCTGTACGATCTGACCCTGATGTTATGTCGGGCTTTCTCATCATCCACCGCCGCATTTCTTGGAATAGTGACCGGAATTGAATCACGGCTTGAAAAGCTCCTGAAGGCGAATGGCACAACAGGCATTCAGGAAGAATTACGTCATATACATGAAATGGCCGGTTTGGCCCTTTCCATCACTGCTAATGCCAAGGGCAAGGAGTTACTAAAGGCTCTGAAAGACGGGTTCCGCAGGCTCAAGAAACTTGGTGCTGCCAGGAAGGCCATCATCTTCACGGAGAGCCGCGCCACTCAGGAGTATTTAAACCAACTGCTGACCGCCAATGGTTATGAGGGGAAAGTGGTCTTATATAACGGCAATACCAGCCGTGATTACTCCCGGCTCCTCCGTTTTCGAGGAGACGCGGAAATCCTTCTCACCACCGACGCCGCC
>Ga0192240_10249_pt1 | contig 14928 bp, 8 predicted proteins | sample Koala_Koa27_H3_FD_131237 | JGI IMG/M metagenome (GOLD analysis project Ga0192240, IMG submission 131237) | Enriched cells from koala feces incubated with labeled cellulose particles, San Francisco Zoo, California, United States - Koala_Koa2-7_H3 ...
AACTATTCCTGAATTAGGATTGAAAAGATTTGTATTTAATCCATCATATTTACCCAAAATGTTACATTTTGCGATAGATGGATTATAACAGAGTAGACCTTCATTGGTACTGAGCCAAAGATTGTCTTTATAGCTTATAATATTATAAATGGATAGATGTTCCATCTCAATATTTGAACATTTCTCTTTTGTTATGGATTCTGTTGGAATATGATATTTTATTAGCCCTTGCCCTGAGGTCCCAATAAAAAGGTAGTCCATATGTAGTGACATAGATGTAATTTCATTAGGTATTTTGATTCCATTGGAGCCTTTAGAAATGTGGGTAATATTGTGGGTAGTAGGAGTGTATTTTAGTATTCCCTTATTAAGAGATGCGAACCAAATGCTCCCTTTTAAGTCTTCACATATAGCAATAATATCACTATTGTAACCTAACTCCTTTTCTTTTATAAATCCATGTTTTTTTGTCCATGTCCAAATTGCAGTTTTGGTACCAATCCATATTTTTCCAGATAAATCTTCATGTATAGAATATATACTTTCGTTTGTTATGCCGTCTTTTTCAAAATAGGGTATATGCTCGACATATTTTGTTTTATGGTTTATTCTATATAGGCCTTTAGAATAAGTACCAATCCAAAGGTATGTATCATTGCTCCAAATTGCGTGAATATTTAAATTAGGATTAGATTTATCAATTGTATATCGATGGCACTTGTCTTTGATCGGATTATATATAAATAATCCTCCATCATCTGTCCCGATGAATATATCACCATTTTTATCTTCATGAAATTTACTGATAATTCTTCCTCTTGCTGATTCAGTTGCGCAATGTCTAATAGTGAAGTTTGAACTATTGGGATTTGAATAGTTTATACCACCAAAATATGTAGTGATCCATAGCCCACCTTCATTGTCTTTTAGGATATCATAGACAAAGTCATCAGATAAACTACTGCTATTGTTTCGGTTGTAAGAAGTGGTAATGTATTTTTGCGTAGATGGATCAAACAATGTCAACCCTTGATCTGAACCAATGTATATCTTGTTAGGCTCGAACGCCTTAATTGTATGGATGCGCCCCTGTAATATTGGTCGGCCCCTGTCCGTCAGATAATTTTTAAAACAGGATTCTTCGATAGAATAATGAAATATCCCACAGTCCCAACCACTAATCCAAAGATCTCCTTTCCAGTCTAAACACATAGTGAATGCATTTGTTTCAACCATACCATTTTTTTTATCTTTTATAAGAATTTTCTCGAAAGTATCGCTATCGTGATTGTATCTATGTAAATAACTCCCGGATGCGAGACACCAAATATTGCCTAATGAGTCAGATAATATCTTTGTTGAATAATCTGAATTAAGTCCAACATTCTGTGATTGTCTATAGTTTCTAAGTTCTTTATTATTTGGATTATATTTGAAGATACCATGTCCCAGTGACGCTGCCCATATTTTACCATGTGAATCCTCTGAGATTGATCTTATATGTGATTTTTCGATGTTTAATCCATTTATTTGTTGGAATTTATCTAAATCTTTGTTGAAAAGATATAGTCCCTTTTCGGTGCCTATCCATAGTCGATTATTGCGGTCCTCGTATATGCAGTAGATTCCATTATTACCAATAGAATAAGGGTTATTGGAGTCTGTTCTCCAAGTTTTAAATGTATATGTATCATATGTTGTTAATCCATCATTGGTTCCAAACCACATTTGACCATTACTATCTTGAAATGTACAATAAACCGTGTTTGAATTTAAACCTGTTGAGATATCCATATGCTCAAACTTTAAATTTGTATCTATTGCAAATGTTGGTTTAGTGCACAAAATAAATACGGAAGTCCAAAAGATAAATGTAAAAAAACTATTGCTACTCATATTTGTATTAAATATAAATTTCGTCCAAATATATAAGAATAATCTTTATTGCACTAATCTAAATCTTTATAAAACTATTAAAATACAATATTTGTATAAAAAAGGACGATTTTGTTAAAACAGGTGGTGTCAGTGCGGGTATATTTGCAGCGATATTCAAAACATTTATTAACCTTAAAAAAATCACAGTATGAAGTTCTTAAAAAGCAAAATGTTGCTACTTATTGCCTTCTTATTGATTGGTATGGTTGTTTCTGCACAAAATTTAGTTACGGGTGTAGTAACAGATACGGGAGGAACGCCATTACCAGGTGTTAACATTATGTTACTAAATGGGCAATCAAACTATGGAGTTGTGACTAATTTAGATGGGCAGTTCAAAATTGATGTTCCTAACAATTCAACAATTGAGGTCTCGTATGTTGGATTTATTACACAAACGATCAAAGTAAAAGGTGGGCAAAGGCTCAAAATTCTTCTCCAAGAAGACGCACAAAGTCTTGATGAAGTTGTAGTAGTAGGTTACGGTACTCAGAAAAAAGAAACAGTTGTAGGTTCTATTTCTTCCGTAAAACCTGTCCAATTACAGGTTCCTGTCCGTTCACTAAGTCAATCTTTAGTTGGTAATGTAGCAGGTCTTGTTGCTCTTCAATCTTCGGGAGAGCCAGGTAAGGATGATGCTCAATTCTGGATTCGTGGTATAGCAACTTTCACAGGTGATCCTAATCCGCTCGTGCTTGTTGATGGTATAGAACGTCCGCTTGAGAATGTAGATCCACTTGAGATTGAATCTTTCTCTGTATTGAAAGACGCTTCTGCAACAGCAGTTTATGGTGTTCGTGGCGCTAATGGTGTAATTCTTATAAATACACGTCGTGGTTATGATGGTCCAGCTAAAATAGATGTTCGTTATGAACATGGTTTTTCTGCACCTAGTAAGCGTCTGTCTTTTGTAGATGCGGCGACTCGTTCAATGCTTTTCAATGAAGCTGTAGATGCTACTGCTGGTATTTCTTCTTCGTTTAAATATTCGGATGCCGAGATTAAGGCAATGCGTGATCAGACAGATCCAGAGGTATATCCAAATGTTGATTGGCAAGAGGTTTTGATGAAAGATTTAACAATGTCAGAGAAACTGAGTGTAAATATTTCTGGTGGTGGTAAATATGCACGCTATTTCACTGCGGTATCTTTCTATAATCAAGAGGGACAGTATCATATCAATCCGGGCTCTTATTCTTGGGTACCTTCTTCTATTGGGAGTTTTGGTGAAAATGTAAATTATAAGCGTTATAATTTCCGTTCAAATGTAGATATGGATATATCTCCCAAAACAACCGTTAGTTTTGGCATACAGGGAAATGTCTCCGAGAATACAGAGCCTGCTGAAGGTGGTTCCGCTTCTATTTATCGTGATATAATTAATGCAGCACCTAATGCTTTTCCTGTCATATTAAAGGATGGTAGATTGGCCGGCCGTGATGGTCTTAATAATCCATATAACATGTTAACTCAACGGGGTTACGTAAAAAATATCTCCAATGCTTTAAGGGCAAATTTAACTGTAGATCAGAATTTGGATTTTATCACAGAGGGCTTGACTGCAAAACTCACTTACGCTTATGACTATAGTACTGATGCTGCAGATACTCGTTCTCGTAGTATAAACTTTTTCGAACCAACAGGCCGTGATGAAAACGGTGACTTGTTAGCAACAGAATGGTATGCAAGTTCATATCAGGATTATCTTAATTATAGTCACTCAAGTTCGTCTACTCGTTCACAGTATGCAGAAGCTACTATCAACTATTCCCGTACATTCGGAAAACACGATGTTGGTGGACTAGTTATGGGATTTGTAAAGGACAATCGTTACATGATTCAAGGAATGGATTATATTACATCCTTACCTAAACGTAGTCTTGGTCTTGCAGGACGTGTTACGTATGGTTATGATAATCGTTATCTTTTAGAGGCAAATGTTGGTTTTAATGGTTCTGAAAACTTTGCTAAGGGTAATAGAATGGGTATATTCCCTGCAATTGCTTTGGGCTGGGTGGCTTCGGAGGAATCTTGGTTGGCTGGTAATGAAGTTTTAACATGGGCAAAGTTACGTGCGTCTATCGGACAGGCCGGTAATGATCAGATTCCTTCAACTCGTTTTATTTATCTTGCCACAATCAATGAATCTGCAGGTGGGTATAACAACCTCGGCCTTAATTATGACCAATACCAATCTGGAATCGGAGAAGGACGTATGGCAAACAGTGATGTTACTTGGGAGGTTGCGACAAAATACAATCTCGGTGTTGAGCTCGGTTTCTTTAATAATTTCCGCTTAAATGCAGATGTGTTCTATGAAAAACGTGAAAATATTTTCTTGTCACCTCAAACCTCTGAAGTTGCGGGTCTTCCAAACGGTTTTGATATTTATGCCAATATGGGTGAAATGGAAAATAAAGGTTTTGAAATTTCTGGAGAATATTCTAAACAAATTAATAAAGATCTATTTATTTCAGCAAGGGGTAACTTTACCTTTACCAGAAATACTGTCCTTAAAGACGGTAAATATTATGCGTATCCTTGGCAAGATTACAAGGGGGTTCGTTATGGTTTGACTTTGGGATATAAAGCTATGCACCTATTTTCTCAAGAAGAGTTGGATAACATGCCTGAATATTATGAGCAGTTCTCGATGGATAAGACACAGCTTCGCCCAGGTGATATTCGTTATGAAGACCTGAATGATGATGGTAAGATTACTGAAGCTGACAGAACTTGGATTGGTGATCCGTCAATGCCAGAGTTAGTTTATGGTTTTGGTGCATCTCTTAAATATAAAGGATTTGATTTTTCATTCCTGTTACAAGGAGCGGGTAATCGTTCTACTTATTTAACTGGAGGATGGTATTTTCAGCCATTCCAAGCAGACCGTAGTCCTAAGTACATGGGTAATGTCATGACTATGTTCCTTGATCGCTGGACAGAGGATAATCCAAATCCAAACGCCTTTTCACCTCGTTTGAGTTATGGTGCAAATGCAAACAACTACAAAACATCAACATGGTGGCAACGGGATGCAAGTTATCTGCGTATAAAAAATATTGAATTAGGATATACTCTTCCTGAAAATCTCACTAAAAAAATTCATGCAAAATCTATGCGTGTATATCTTCAGGGTGTGAATCTTCTTACAATAAGCAAATTCTACTCTGATTTTTGGGATCCAGAGACAAGTGCAGACTCTTATCCCATGCAGAAAACTATTTATCTTGGTTTGAATTTATCATTTTAACAGTAAATAAATATGAAAAAATATATACATATTGTATTAATGTTACTAGTATTTTCTTCTTGTTCTGATTATCTTGAACAGGACGCGGGCGAATTAAATACTATTGATAAAATCTTTGCTTCAGAAGTTGAAACAAAAAAATGGTATTCGCGCATGTATAGTGATGATTTTATGGTGCAAGAAATGCACTATAGCGGTCAAATACCATATTTTTGGTGTACTGACGAGGCTGCTTATGTTATGGAAAGTAATATTCGTAATATTTCTGAAGGCTTGATGTCGCCAGATAATTACTATGGTTATACAGGTTATAATTTATATTTCTTTGTGCGTTATTATCAAGCTATCCGTCATATTAATATCTTCTTGGAGAATCTTGATAGATGTGTTGAGATGGGGGAACTTGAACGTCGTACAAAATACGCAGAAGCAATTTTCATGCGTGCGTACTATCATTATCTCTTACTTCGTTTGTATGGTCCTATTCCAATAGAGGAAAGTAGTAGAACTGCAGATGAAATAGCTGCTTCCCAGGCACGTAAACCTTTTGCAGAGTGTGTTCGATGGATTAGTGAACAGATTGATTGGGCCTGCGAAAATGGTATGCCTAAAGAACGCAATGAGTCTATTGAATTAGGTCTTCCAACAATCGGGGCGGCTCGTGCTATTCAGTCACGTATGCATCTAATGGCTGCAAGTCCGTTATATAATGGCAACAGTGTATATAGTAATTGGAAAAATAATGATGGAACAGTTCTTATTTCAGCAGAGTATGATAAGGAACTTTGGAAAGTAGCAGCAGATGCGGCAAAAGATGTAATTGATAACTATGGATATAGTCTGAAAGAGCCTAATGCTGAATCTGGTGAACCTACTTTCGATGAGGTGGTTGAGAATATACGTACAATTACTACAACTTGGGGTAAAGATCAAAATCCTGAGTTAATATGGGGGCATCCGAATTCTATCCAGTGGTATGCAAGATGTGCAGTGCCTGCTCGTTGGTATGGTTGGAATGGTCGTTATTCACTGCCGTTAGGTATGATTAATGACTTCTTTATGGCAGACGGTTCAAAGGCTCGCCCATTGGATGAATGGTTTGAAAATAAAGAATTTTCTACTGAAGCCGCTAATGGTACCATTGCAAATACATTCCACATGTTTGTAAATCGTGAACCTCGCTTCTATGCTAACATTCACTTCCCTAATCAGCGTGTATCTTATGCGTACCCCAATGAAGAGGACTCGTATCAAGATGAGGACGGTTATGGTATAGTCGACTTTTGGTATAAAGGTGTTTCAGGCAATGGATCGACTCCTGGTGATAAAAATACAACCGGTTTTTCCGTTCGTAAAAACATTCCGCTTAATTACTGCTCAAATAAAGAAAAGGCTAAAGACACATGGAATTTAAATGTGCCATTCCCAATCATTCGTTTAGGTGAGGTGTATCTGAACTATGCAGAAGCACTTAATGAATATTACGGAGAATCTCAGCATAATGAGGTCTTGAAATATCTTAATGCTATTAGAAAACGTGCGGGTATTGCACCTTATGAGGGCAGTTATTCTCAGGAAGAGATGCGTGAAATGATACGCCATGAGAGAAAAATAGAGCTTTGTTATGAGTGTCAGCGTTTCTTTGATGTACGTCGTTGGTTTATTGCTCACGGACCGAATGGTGCTTTTAATCACAACGAGTATGGTCTTGATATGTCAAAAGGAGAAAACGCCACAGATAAAGAGTTCTTCTCTATGACAGAGGCAGCTATTAAGCGATTTGACATTAAACATTACCTTATGCCTATAAAAGCGTCTGAGTGTGAACTTAATCCAGAATTAGTACAAGCTCCATTCTATTAATAGAGAGTGTTCTATTGATTGTATGGAATTGAAACGATAAAAATACAGTCTTATTATGAAAAGATTTTTTGAAATATTATTTTCGACTGCCCTCATTGGTGTGATGTTTGCTTGTGAGGCAGAGTTGTCGCCAATTACTATAAAACCGGATCCAGTATTTGATAAAACAGGTCTTTATACGGTGAATACCATATCGATTTACGACGAACAAGAGACAGTAGTTAACATTTCGAGAATTTACGGACTTTCAAAAGAGCTCGATTTAACCATTGGGGTAGATGAGACATTATTAACAGAATACAATAATCTTAATGGGACAAATTATCAGTTGATGCCAGCTGAGTATTATGACTTCCCATCTGCTATCAAGTTAAATAAAACGGATAAGGTAGTAGAATTACCCGTCGTGATTAAGCCAAAAGCTCTTGCGGCAAAAGGTATTTCTACTGCTAATAATTACGTACTCCCTCTTTCTTTGAATGCTTCATCTGTTGAGGTGGAGGATAAAGGGGATGCAGCACAGGTATTGCTTATTCCTAATATTGTAAAACCAACATTTACAGTTAAAGTCCCTGAGGAGAATTTTTCATTGAGTTTTATCAGAGATGTTTTATTACCTCAGACAGTTGAAATCGAAGCAACTTCTAATTTTACTACAATAGATGCTAATATGGTGACTTATGAAGCAGATGCTACAGCAGTTGAAGTTTATAATGATGCCAACGATGTTGATTATAAACTACTCCCATCTGAATACTATAAGGTTAATACCGGAGTATTGGATCCTGAGACTATGAACTATAAAACAAGTATTACGTTCACTTGTGGGAAAATGGAAAGTGACGATATTTTCCTACTTCCTTTGGTTATGGCTTCAGATGTATATCAGATTCAACAAAAGGAGCCAATTTATGTGTTGGTTCAGTTGAATACACTTAAGATGTGGGTAACAGGTGCAGATCAGGTAGTGGTTAATAAATCGGGAAATGGAAAAATTTCAGTTGAAATGAATGCTCCTATTAGCAATGAACAGCCGGTAAAATTGACTGTAGATAATTCTCTGGTAGAATCTTACAATGCAGCAAACAATACTTCATTCATCCCATTCGATCCATCTAAAGTCAATGTATCGACAGAAGCGATTACTGCTGGTGAAAAGAAGGTCGATGTTTCTTATCAAGTCGATCTGACATCTATGCCTTTTGATGGAACCGACTCCTATTTGTTAGCGCTTGTGCTTGATGAATCAGAATTGTTTACGGGAACTAAAGTAGAAAGTGGCGTGATTTATATTCAGCCTTTTAGAACATTAGCAGGTGATTATGAAAAGGAAATTTGGGGTGAGGAAAAGAATAATAGAATTACAGCACCTGCAATCTATTTAGCAGGTGAGAATGGTTGGCCGGCTTCTCAGAATGAAAAGGCGCATAAATATTGTATTAATTACAACAATAAGTGGAGTGGAGGTGTGATTCATTTCAATATTCTTGATGAGTCTGTTGAGGGATATCCGGATAGAAAAAAACTTGGAGATTTTATAGACAGAGCAAATGAAAATTATGGCCGGGGTCATGATCAGGTTATAGATAATGGTTCTTGGGTTGATATGAAAACAGGTGTTGTACACTTTGATCTTAAGGTTGTGGATAATGGATACAAGGATGAAGGAGGTTTTCCAATTCAGTATAATTTTACTCCTAATTTTTAGATAATAGTTTAATATGTGAGAGTTTGGTGGCAATGCTGCCAACTCTTACATATTCTATACTATTTTATTTCATTTTTTAGTCATGCATACAAGCACTTGTTTATTAGTATTATGTACTGTCTTTTTCTCATGTTCAGATTCAAACAATTTTAGACAGGAACCAGATACAACCATTCCCTTGGAAGAAGATAAAACAAATCCTTCATTGATTGTGAATGGTGATATGGAAGATGATATTTCGATGGATTTATCAACAATAGCTGTGTCTGGAGTATGGAGTTACATTGGGGGGTGGAATGCAAAGGCAGCAATTGTAGAGCAAAAGGAGAATAGTGGTGTAAATAATTCCCGTTGCTTGGCCATTATTGCATTGGATGAGGACACTGATGTAATGTTTGCTCAAAAGGTGACCGGGTTAAAGTCTGGTGGCTATTATAAGGCATCAGCTAAAGTTAAAACTGATATGATAGACGGTGGTATGGGAGCTAATCTCTGTCTTGATTATCTTTGGGCCCCTACTTCTGGAGCGCTTACAGGTTCGCACTCTAAATGGCAAGACTTGGTATTAGAAATAGATGATGTTCCAGAAAATGGAGAGATAATTCTATGTTTAAGATTAGGTAATACTGCAGCAGCTTCTAGAGGACTTGCCTATTTTGATGATGTTGTTTTAAAAGAGAATCAAGATCTATATATTCGTACAAGCAAACATTTTCGTTTAGTTGTTTCTCAGGACTTAGTGCCCATATCCGATCAATTGATTGATGAATGGCTTGCCAATATGGATGATGTATATGAATGTTATAAGGAATTATTTAGGGGAAAGGTTCCTTTTGATGGAAAAATTATCTCAATTCGTTCTAAAGAGATTGATGCATGGGCATATGCCGGAAATCCGATACAATGGAATAAAAACTATATTTACGAATCGCTTCAAACGATTCGGAGAGGAGATTGGTGTTTTGGAATAATGCATGAAATAGGGCATAATTTTGCTCCTTATATTTCAAGTGCTACATATGCTTGGAATTGGAATGAAGAGATATTTGCCAACTTCAGGATGTTCTACGCCTTGGAAAAATTAAATGCAAAAGTTATAACAACAGCCTCTGTTGTACAAGCAGATGGTTCATTTGAATCACAAGAGAAAACGTATACAGGTTCAGAACTTTTACAATTATATAAATCAGAAACAGACAACTGTTACGATCGGACAATAGGTGCCGGTAGAGCGGTAGAGATGGGCAATGCTCTTTGTTATTGTTTAATTCGTATTAAAGAAACTTACGGTTGGGAATTATATCAAGATGTTTTCGAGGAATTATATTCCATTCCAAGAAACGAGGAGCAAGAGAAAAACATGAATCAATGGCAGAAATTCGAATATTTTCTCTCTTTTCTTACTAAGCATGCTAAGGTAGATACGAACGAACTGTTTAGTAAACAAGAATTACAAGTGATAAAATCATATCTTTCTACACAACAATAATTGAAGATTTATGAAATTAAAATTTACACAATTATTTATTTTTATTATTTGCTTTGTTGCTTGCAAAGATGATAATAATGTTATTCCAGAAGATTCTCCAACACCTCCTGTCATTGAGAATCCTAATGCAATAGAGGTATCTAATGCTTCTTTTGAGAATGGATTGGAAGGATGGACGAGGGTAGATTATGCAAACGGCTCTAAAACGCTTCTTGAAGTTGTTGATGGAGAGGGGGTAAATAACAGTAAAGCTCTAAAAATACAGCAATTACCGGAAAATGATGAATGTTGTGTTGGCGTGAAGAGAACATTAACAAATTTAGAACCGGATCAGATGTACCGTATGACAGCTCGTATCAGATATTCAGATATTCCGAACGGTCAAGGTACTGGGCCTGTCATATTTCGACCTAATTCTAAACAATATTGGAATTCGTCACGCTATCTCTATGGTACTGAGCTTAAAAATTGGACAAATGTAACTGTAGATTTTATGTCTGATGATAACGGAGAGGCTGAAATAGTTGCTGCGTTAGGGTTCTGGCAAGGCGGAATGGCTAACGGAGGTCGTTCTACAGGTACTGCCTATTTTGATAATATTAGCGTAGTTAAAGTGACGGATGAATTATTTACTTTAGAAAGTGAATATATGAGAATCTTTATTGAGCCATCTAAGGTTAATATATCTTTGCAGGTCTTGCAGCAATGGTTAAAGAATCTGGATAAGATCTATCTCTCTTATTTAGAGTTGATGGGGGAGGTTCCTCATGAAGGTAGAAAATTAGCTATCCAAACAACCAAAGGAATCTATTCTGGATATTGGGCACTTGCCGGTTATCCAATTTTATGGACTGCTAATGGTACTGCTGTAGAGGATTCATTCTCTCAAATGCTTCAGCATGATGATTGGTGTTTTGGAATCTTACATGAAATAGGACATGTCTTTAATATAGGTGATACTTCTTGGAACTGGAATGATGAAATGTTTGCAAATTTCCGTATGCACTATGCTCTTGAAAAAAATAATGGGAAAGTATATATGGATGGCAGAAATGGAAAACAAGTATTCACAGGAGGAGAGATTTTGGATATGTATAAAATAGATTATGAAAATACAATAGGTACAAAGGTAAATGATAACGGCATTCATTATATGTTAGCACGTATGGCAGCATCGATTACTTGGGAACCTTATAAGAAGACCTTTAATTATCTTAGGAAAAATGGAGGTTCAGGAACAAATAAATACGATAAATTTGTCTATTTTGTAAACATCCTTAACAGGTTTGCTAAGGAAACAAATCCTGATGTAGATGTTTGGGATTATTTTTCTACCTTAGAATTGGAATCTATAAAGAAACAACTGAATTAACACTAAAACAATATGAGATTATTATTTACATACTTAGCTTGTGTATTTCTTGGAGGAATGAGTGTAAACGTATTTGCTCAGGATAAAGTAATTTTTGAAGACGACTTCAATCATAGTAAAAAGTTTGAGAAAAATTGGTTTGACAATTCTACAGAAGAAAAAACAGGTAAAATAGAGTATAAAAAAAAGGGGGGAATCGATAATAGTGGATGTGTAAAGATTTCCAATCCTGAAAGAGGGGCTATAAGAATCATGCATAGCTTGAATAATCTCGAACCTGGAAAACTTTATCGTATGAGTGCCATGATGAAGTGTGTAGGGGTGAAAGAGGGACGTGGAGCTGTCATATACCTTAATCCAGATGGTTTGGAGCAAGGTTGGAATGCCTCTAAGTTTGTTTATGATGATATGGAATGGTCTGAGATTTATATGGACTTTGTTCCAAATCAGAAAGGGGAGGCAACGATTTGTTGTGCTTTAGGTTTTCCTTGGGGGACTTATAATGGTGGAAAGGCATTAGGAGAAGTTTATTACGATAATGTCAGAGTCGAACCGATTGGCGATAAATTATATCATCGTGAAAGTAAGCATTTCATTGTGTCATTGGATAAGGATAAGGTTACGATTACCGACAAGCAGATGGATCGGTGGTTGGCAAACCTGGACAGGACATATGAAGCTTATAAGGAACTCTTAGGAGGAACTCCATACGGAGGTCGTAAGGTTATAATTTTAAATACACCAGGTATTGAACCTGGATATTGGGCCCTTGCAGGAAACCCTATTTTATGGAATAATAAAGTAAAAGTTACCGAAGTAATTGAACGTGCTGCTAACCTTGATGATTGGGGCTTTGGTATTCTTCATGAAATTGGGCATAATTTTTCCGCTAGGAATATGCTTGGTAGTGGAATGGGAGGATGGAATTGGAATGATGAGATTTTCGCTAATTTCAGAATGTCATATGCTATAGAAGTTTGTCAAGGTGCAGTAAGCCAAAGAAATATAATTTATCGTGGAGCAGATATAATTAACTACTACCAGATTTTCTATGATGAGACTATTGGTAGTGGTGTAGCGAAGAATAATGGTGATGCTCTTCACTATACATTTCTTCGTATTAAGGATAAATATGGTTGGGACGTATATAAGAAAGCTTTCCGTACATTGTATGCAATCAAAGATGCCGATCTTCCAGAGATGAAAAGTTCTTATGAGAAGTTCTTGTATTTTCTTTCGCACGTATCTACAGCAGCAGGCGAGGATGTAACTAAGACCTGCTACACTCCAGAGGAGTTGAAATTGATTGAGAGGTCTTTAGAAAAATAGTACTAGTAATAATTATTTTGTAATAAAATATGAAGCTCAGACATTTGGTATGTGCGGCTTTGTTGCTGTTTAGTATAGCAGCATCTGCACAACCGATTTATAGATTTAGTGTAAAAGTAGGTATCGACTGCGAGTCAGTAGACTCTTTAGGGGGTGTTGACAAAGTTAAACAGAAAATTGAGTATATGTTTAAGCGTGTCAATAAGGCTTTCAATCATACTCGTCAATTTGATGCAGTATATGATTTCGAGGTAGATTGGGAGGCTTTTTATATATATGATGGCATTTCTGCAAAGGAAGTTAAAAAGCCACATCCCAATCATGATTATTTAGTGATTATCGATGGATATAAGTCCCACCCTGAAGAAGTTGGTGGTGGTTGGTGTGGTTCGAATATTTTAACAGTATATCATTCAAGAACTCATAATGATAGATTTAACGATCCTTTTAGCGAAGGTGCTATCGACGGTATTATTCATGAATTCGGTCACGGTCGTGGTGTGCCAGATATCTATGCAATGAAGGTGGATGCTGATAAGAATCCAATTGCTCCGATAGCCTGCGACGGCACTCGTTGTATTATGAACTATCCTTATGGTGAAACTTTTTGGAGTGAATATGCTGTAAATATGATCAACCTTGCCGAGGATAAGATGGTTGAGATTGACAATCTTGTAGCTGATATGCTCCCCAAAAATCTTGCATTCAAGGTGATGGATCCTAATGGAAAACCTGTAAGAGATGCTGAACTTACATTCTATCCTGTAGTTTGGTATTCTAATAGCGTATCTGCCGAGCCTGTGTACTCTACAAAAACAGGGTGTGATGGTGAAGTGAGTTTCGATACTCAAAAAGTATTCCCTACATCTGAAGAATTCGGTGTTAAGTATCCAAATGCCTTTGTTAAGATTGCTTCAGGTGATATGGTTGCTTATGCGTGGCTGCCATTATATGAGATCGAGAATGCCACTTTCGAAGGTAAGAATACACATGAGACTCTTGTTTCTTTAAAAGATACCAGGCCATCCAACCCATTTGAGTTCAAGCCAAACAGAAAGGTATATTATGAACCGGAGGTAAAGGAAACTGCGGCAAGATGGGAGGTCAGCAAAAATGGCGTAATTGAGTGGAATATTACTGAGAACAAGCTTCCTCATTATGACCACATCGAGATGTCAGGTGAGCAGATAGCTTGTGTCCTTCGTTGGAATATTGATGAGAACTCTACTCTGACTACTGAGCGTTCTTTGGTATTTCCAATGCTCCGCAGGCTTCCCAATAATACCCATGCGAGTCTTATGCATAGAATTGCTTTAGATGTACCGTCGCTTATTAGCGTTGACGGTCTTGTTCTTCAGAATCCTAAGACAGAGTCTGTTTATATTGATGGTGTATTCGGAAGCGCAGAGACATATTGCATAGGAAAGCAGAACATTGGATCAGGTAAAGAAACATCCCCGGTTCCTGCAGTTAAGCTTACTAGAACTATTTTCCCTTCAGTGGATAAGCCATATTTGTGTGAGCGTTATGTGATAACTAGTATTAGGGACCGTGCTCTGACTCTATATATTCCTGAGTTTACCCAGACATTTAAAACTCTTGACTCTAAGGGCAAAGATGGTGTTTATATCGTGGAAGCCAAGGTTCAGGGATCTGGTACTTATGTTTTGGGAAAAGGTGAATCTCTTACTTTTGATGTTATTTTCTCCGGACGTAAGGCTGCTGAACCTCAGTTTATAGCAGATGTTAAAGCAGAGCTTCAGGCACGTAGAGATTTCATCAATAAAGATATCGATGGTGCATTAATATTAGAAACGCCGGATTCTGTTATTAATACAATGTTCCGTTATGCCAAGATTCGTACCGGCGAGAGCATTTGCAAAACAGCAGGTGGCTATATGCATGCACCGGGGGGGGGGGGGGGGGGGGGTTTTTGGGCCATTTGGGGAAATGGCCAGGGCGTATTTTGAAATCCA
>Ga0192240_10539_pt1 | contig 14907 bp, 9 predicted proteins | sample Koala_Koa27_H3_FD_131237 | JGI IMG/M metagenome (GOLD analysis project Ga0192240, IMG submission 131237) | Enriched cells from koala feces incubated with labeled cellulose particles, San Francisco Zoo, California, United States - Koala_Koa2-7_H3 ...
CTGGAGAAAATCATACACAACTACACCCGGGAGGCAGGCGTGCGCAACCTGGAGCGCCGCATCGGGGATGTGTGCAGGAAGGCTGCAAGACAGTTCCTGGAAAATGACAGGAAGTCCATCAAAATAACGGAATCCAATCTGGAGAAATACCTGGGCAAGGAAAAGATAACATTTGAGGATGCCAATGAGGAGGATCAGGTGGGAATCGTACGCGGCCTGGCCTGGACCAGTGTGGGCGGGGATACGCTTCAGATTGAGGTCAACGTGATGCCTGGAAAAGGGAACCTTCTCATGACCGGGCAATTAGGCGATGTGATGAAGGAATCAGCCCAGACAGCCCTGACCTATGTGCGCTCCGTGTGCCCGGAACACGGGATTGCAGATGATTATTTTGAGAAGCACGACCTGCATATCCATATTCCTGAAGGAGCAGTGCCAAAGGACGGCCCTTCAGCCGGCATCACCATGGCCACGGCCATGCTTTCGGCTGTTACGGAAAAACCGGTGCTTGCCAAGGTTGCAATGACAGGTGAGATTACACTGCGGGGAAGGGTGCTTCCAATCGGCGGCCTGAAGGAGAAAATCCTTGCCGCAAAGATGGCCCATATAACCAAGGTGCTGGTGCCAGACAAAAACCGGCCGGATATTGGGGAGCTGTCCAAGGAGATAACCAAGGGCCTGGATATCGTGTATGTGCGGTCCATGGTTGATGTGGCAAGGGAAGCATTCGTACCTGCTGTTACAGAGTAGGAAAATAAGGAGATATTTATGATTATAAGAGATGTGAATCTTGAGACCGTGTGCGGCATTACCAGCAAGATGCCGGATAACATCCTGCCGGAATTTGCCTTTTCAGGCAAGTCCAATGTGGGAAAGTCCTCCCTGATTAACGCGCTGATGAACAGGAAGGCTTATGCCAGGACCTCTTCCCAGCCAGGTAAGACGCAGCCCATTAATTTTTACAATATCAATGGCGCGCTCTATTACGTGGACCTTCCGGGCTACGGTTACGCAAAGGTGGCCCTGGAAGCAAAGGAAAAATGGGGGAAGATGATTGAGCGGTATCTGAAGAATTCCGCCATGCTTAAGATGGTGTTCCTGCTCATTGACATCCGCCATGAGCCTTCGGCCAATGACAGGATGATGTATGAGTGGATCATATACAATGGGTACCATCCCGTTGTCATTGCCACCAAGCTGGATAAGATTAACCGCAGCCAGGTCCAGAAGCACGTGAAGATGATACGGGAAGGCCTGGGAATGGAAAAGGATGGGATCATCATCCCGTTTTCTGCTGAGACAAAACAGGGCCGGGATGAGATATGGGATCTGATTGAGGGGAATATGTAAGAAGGGTGCGGGGCGGATGTGGGAAGCGCCCATGCCTTCGCCACACCGCCTAAGACCCATTTTCCCTTTATGCCATCCTGCAAGGGGATTTCTTATACGTTGCCAGGCTTACGGTTACTAACAGCAGGCCGCATACAACAGCACCCGGAACCGTTTCCCCAAGTCCAAAGGGATTGCCGGCAAGCTTCCAGCCCACGCATATCGCAAAGCCGCCTATCATGGCGGACAGGATGCCCTGGTTGGTGGCTTTTTTCCAGTATAGGGCTGCCAGGGCTGGAAGGCCGGCTGCCGCTGCATAGAAGGACCAGGCAAACATGAGCACGTTGTAGGCATTTTTTATGTACAGTGCTATAATAAGCGCGCCCATGGCCAGGACCACGGACATGATGCGGGACATGAGGATTTCGTGCTTTTCTGTCATTTCGGGCATGAAATTCTTGCCCAGGTCATGGACAAAGGTCTGGACGGATACCAGCAGGTAGCTGTCTGCCGTGGACATCATGACGGACAGGATGCCGGCCAGGGCCAGTCCTGTGAGCCCGGGCGGAAGGATGCTGATTGCAAGGGCAGGCACCACTGCGTCGGAACTTCCGTATTGGGCCACCACGTTGGGAAGAATCTGCTGGGCCACCAGGCCCATGAAGAAGACCAGGGCAATGGTCACCATGTAGATGGAGGTGCCCCAGAACATGCCCCGGGTTGCCGATTTTTTGTTTTTGGCTGCAAAGGCCCGCTGCCACATCTCGGCGCCGGCCAGGGTAAATACCAGGTAGGTGACGATATCGCCCAGGATACTGCCGTTTATGTGGGGAACCAGGTAGGATTTATCCAGGTTCTGCCAGAATACGGAGAAATTGCCCAGGTACCGGACGCTGGATATGGGGATAAGGATGTATACAAAGATAATCAACATGAAAAATTGAAGCACATCCGTGTATACTACGCCGAATAACCCGGAGGCCGCCGTATAGATGATGAAGATAATGGTAGCCACCAGTGCGCCGGCTTCATAGCTGATCCCGAATTCACTGCCCAGCATCTTGATGATGGTGGCGGTAGCGGTTACCTGTGCGGCCACTGTCCCCATCATGGTGAAAACAATCATGAGGGCCAGGACACAGCGTGCGTTCCTGCTGAAACGGTAGTGGAAGAGTTCTGGAATGGAATTGATGTTGCGGGCCGCGCCCACCTCCTGGATCCTTCCTGCGATGGCGGAGAAGATGAACATGCCTATAAGATAGGGAATGGCTGTCATGATGGCCTTGAAGCCGGTGGTATATGCGATGCCTGCCCGTCCCATCATGGCGCTTCCGCCGATGATGGAGGCGCACACGGTGGCTGTCAGCACAAAGGGGCCCAGGGTCCTTCCGGCCACATAGAAATCACCTGTATTCTTAATCCGTTTCACAAACCATACTCCTACCAGCAGCATACCAATCATATAGAGGACAATGATAGTCAGATCCAATACTGTCAGTTCATGCATAAAAACAGGTCTCCTTCCTGGATGGCGCCGCCTGTGGGGGAGGGATACAATTTTTAGTTGGTAAGGAAAAAAGAATGGACTTAAATTAAGAAATCCGCCTGCAGTGAATGCAGACGGAAAAGTATGCGGCAATATAGCAATGCTGGACATATGGAATCATGAAAGAATCCATATGAAACTACAATATACCAGAATGTCCGTGTCCCTCTTCCGCCTATGAGATTAGCTGCCGGGTTAGGGATAAGAAGGTTCCCTGTTGTCAGGATATCACAAGGACATGCCTGGACAAATACACCCCAAAAAATTGGTTCTCCCACTGTTGCCGTGAGCAACATTAAGCGACTTTGTTAAGTGTTAACGTTTTATTAACATTAAATATACCATAGATGGGGGGCGGTGTAAAGTAGATTCAACCCGGCATGGTTTACATTCAGCCTATGATACATACTGGAACGCGGTATGAAACTAAAAGAGACAAATGAATCCGGAGGTATGAGTAATGGAAGGGGGACCTATACGGGCAGCGGTCATGGCAGATACCCATGGTGTGCTTCGGCCAGAGGTTGAGAGAATCCTTGAAACCTGTGACGTGATCATCCATGCTGGCGACTTTGACAGTCAGATGCTGTACCATAAATTGGAGGTAAACCAGCCCTTGTATGCGGTCAGGGGGAATAATGACAGGGGACGGTCAGGGGGCCTTGCCGCTGTTAAGCGGTTTGAGATTGGCGGGGTTAAATTCATCATGGCCCATGAAAGGGTGGATATCCCCAGTCCGCCCGGGGATGTCCAGGTGGTCATATTCGGACATTCACACATGTTTTATCAGCAGGAAATCAATGGAAGGCTTTGGCTGAATCCGGGAAGCTGCGGTTACAAACGGTTTACCCTGCCCCTGTCCCTGGCCGTGATGACCATAGAGGACGGCAGGTTTGAGGTGGAGACCATATGGCTGGAAAAAAGTTATGGAACACCGGGAGCTGCCAAGGCACAGATGGAAAAAGCCAAAGCAAGCAAATATGAAAAGCAGCAGCGGCGCTATAAGCAGAAGGCCGGGAAAGCGGGAGCTGAAACACAGGCAGGGGATAAGGAGCAGCGTGCCTCCCAAAAGAAAGAGGCGGAACGCGACAGCCTGTTCATGATAGCTAAAATCCAGCGTCTGAAAAAGGCAGGGGAAACAAGGGACTGGGTCATCCGGAATCTGGGAGATGGATATAAGCTGGCCGGAACCGTGTATGACATCTGCGAAAAAAAGCCGGGACTCAATGCCAGGCAGATACTGGAACTGCTAAAGGAACAGATCATGTCCGTATAAGACAGTATGGACAGGGGCGGGGCAGTTGCCGGCAGCACCGGCAAACTCCGGGACAACTGCCGGCTGTACCGGCAAGCTTTGGAAGCAGGTTCAGGACAGGAGGGTGCGCATCACATGCGCATATATCTCCTGGCTTTTTGTTTTCCAGGCATTGCACATGGTCTCGGCCTGCTCCTTATCCGGAACGGATAAATCCAGGCGGATTAAGGTGGTCTTGTTTTCCCGGACCTCACAGTGGACAATATAGTCCTGATTGGTCCCGCGGTAAAAGTCAGCAGTGGTCCCGACCTCTTCCCGGAGGCGGAACTTGTTTTCCTTAAGATACTGGTCCATATCCTCAATGATGGCCGAGGATATGTTCTTTCCGAAGAAGTTCAGGGTTTCCTCGCCTTCTTTGGTGATATCGTAGCGGGTACTGTTATGGCTGGCCTCCTTGTGGACCAGACCGGCGTCTTCCAGTTCATTTAAGGCCTGCTGGAGGGTGAAATATGTGGTGTACTCATGCTCTGTAAAGAAGTTGGTCAACTGGGCATTGGTGAGAGGGAAATTCACCTGCTTTAACATATAGAGGTTCATCAGTTTATACAAGGTCATAGGTTCAGTCAGCATATCATACACTCTCCATCAGGTTATTACTTATTGTCAGATATAATCCTTTACAGCTTTGCTTACCACATCGGCCACCCTGGGGTCAAAGGCTTCCGGAAGTATATTATCCTCATTCAGGTCCTTTTCATCCACAAGCCCTGCGATGGCATTGGCGGCAGCCAGCTTCATCTCTTCCGTAATCGCTGTGGCACGTCCTTCCAGGGCGCCCTTAAAGATTCCAGGGAATACAACCACGTTGTTGACCTGGTTGGGGAAATCGGAACGGCCGGTCCCGACCACCTTTGCGCCGGCTGCTTTTGCCAGGTCCGGCATGATTTCGGGAACCGGGTTGGCCATGGCAAATATGATTGCATCCTTATTCATGGATGCAACCATGTCCTTTGTCACAATACCAGGGGCGGAAACGCCGATGAAGATATCAGCCCCCTTCATGGCGTCTGACAGGGAGCCGGTCCTGTGCTCCAGGTTGGTCACGTCCATCATTTTTTCCTGCATCCAGTTAAGGCCTTCTGCGCCCTTGCAGAGGATTCCTGATTTATCACACATGATGATATGGGGGAATCCATAGGTGAGAAGAAGCCTTGTGATGGCCACACCTGCGGAACCGGCGCCATTGACAACCACCTGGCAGTCTTCTTTCCTGCGGCCGGTTACCTTTAAGGCGTTGATGACGCCGGCCAGGACAACAATGGCGGTTCCGTGCTGGTCATCATGGAATACCGGTATGTTAAGGCGCTCCTTTAATGCTTCCTCTATCTCAAAACAGCGGGGGGCAGCAATGTCCTCCAAATTAATGCCTCCAAAAGCAGGTGCGATGCGGACCACTGTCTCAATGATTTCCTGGGTGTCCTGAGTGTCCAGGCAGATGGGGAATGCGTTGACCCCGCCGAACTCCTTAAACAGCACGGCCTTACCCTCCATGACCGGCATGGCGGCCAGAGGCCCGATATTGCCCAGTCCCAGGACCGCGCTTCCATCAGATACGACGGCAATGGTGTTGGACTTAATCGTATATAAGTATGCGGCCTCAGGGTCCTTTGCGATTACCTTACATGGTTCAGCCACCCCGGGCGTGTAGGCCAGGGCCAGGTCTTCCCTGGATGCCACCGTTGCTTTTGATACTGTTTCCAGTTTCCCTTTCCATTCTTCGTGGAGCATCAATGCTTTTTCATTGGTTGTCATGATGGATTCCGTCCTTTTCCTATGATATATAGAATCAAAATTGCATTTTCCTATATCATAACAATTTTAACTATCAGAATCAAGTTCCTTTTCAGTCTTTGAAGAATTATTCAATTAAAACTTTTAAATCAAAATAAAATGTGGTATCATGTTACATAAGTGTGAACAATATACACATAAGGATAAAGATATAGGTGGTACTATGAGGGAACGGATTAACCGTCTGGCCAGGGGGATCATTGACAGCGGGATTCCGGAACTGGTGCTGGCTCCGGACAAGGTGGAGGCAGCGGTTCCGGCGGGTGAGGTCATCCGTGGTGAGATTGTGGTGAGCAGCGGAAACAATCTGCATATCAAAGGGCTGGTGTATTCCAGCCATGCGAGGGTACAGGTTGTGGACAACGCCTTTGGCGGTCTGCGCAACCGGATAATATACGAAGTCAACAGCCGGTATACGGAGCATGGGGACGTCATTAAGGGATCTTTTTATCTTGTCACCAATGGAGGTGAGAGGGAGATTCCTTATTCTTTGCGCGTACAGGCCGGAAACGGGGGGGAAGTATTCGGCTCCCTTGCCACGCCAAGGGATTTTGCAGCCCTGGCAAAAAGGGATTTGGAGACAGCCCTGAGAGTGTTTGAATATCAGGATTTTACGGAAGCCCCCTTTATGCAGGATGCGCGCATCCGTACCATCTATGAAGGATTAAAGGGCAGGGCAGGCAGAAGGAACCTGCTGGAGGAGTTCCTGGTGGCGCTCCATGTAAAGGAGCCTGTCAGGCTGTCCATGGATACAGGAAAAAGGACCTATGGGAATCCTCTGGAACCGGTGGGGGATTCCATTGACATTGCGGCCGGCAGCTGGGGGTATGTGTCTGCGGATATTGAAACAGACGCCCCCTTTATTGAACTGGTAAAGACAAAGATAACGGACCGGGATTTTGTCAACAGCAGGTGCCGCATCCATTACAGGATTGTGCCTGGGCGGCTTCACAAAGGGCGTAATTTTGGGCGGATCAGGGTACGGTCCCTGAGGGAAGAATTTGTTTTGGAGATTGAGGCCATGGGGGATGCCGCGGCGGACGTCACCGGCCGCGGCATTGAGAATGATGGCAGGATGGACAGGGAAAGCCTGCTGCGATACCTGTCCCTCAGGCTGGATTATGAAACAGGCATATATGAGCCGGCCCTGCTTCTGAACCAGATGACAAAGGAAGCTGAACGCCTGCGGGCCGGATACCCGGATGATGAGCGTACCAGGCTCCTCCAGGCAGAGCTTATGATTCTTAACGGCAAACAGGATAACGCATTCATGGTCCTGGAGGAAACAAGGGACAGCGTGCTAAAGAACAGGGAGAAGCAGGTGGAGATATACTGCTTTTACCAGTATCTGCGCCTGCAGGTAAAGCCCTCTGCGGACCAGAAGGAATCCCTGATCCGCTACATCCGGAAACTGCTGTGGGAGGACGGCATGGTCCGGCCCTATCTGTTCCTTCTCCTTGCGAAACTGGACAGTACCATGGCGCAGAATCCGCTGAAGCTTTATGAGACCATGGCATCCATGTTTGAAAACGGAAGCAACAGCCCATTTTTATATACGGCGGCCTGCAGGCTTATGGAGGAACATCCTGACCTGTTGATCCGTCTGGGCGATTTTGAGATACAGGTCCTGTATCTGGGCATACAGAAAAACATGGTGGGTTCACGGCTGGCCCTTAAGGCAGCAGGACTGGCCCTGGGAATCAAGCATTACAGAAGACTGCTGGAACGCCTGATGGTGAAGCTTTATGAGGCCTACCCGGATGTGAGCCTGCTGGAGGCACTTTGCAGTATCCTCATTAAAGGGGAGCGCAAGAACAGGGACGCATTTGAGTGGTATGAAAAGGCGCTGGAGCAGGGGGGTAACCTGACCAGGCTGTATGAGTATTTCCTGTATTCCCTGCCCGGGGATTACAGCCATCTGCTGCCGAGGGAGGTGCTGCTGTATTTTTCCTATGACAAGGATCTGGACAGCCACAGCCGTTCCGTGCTCTACCGGAACATACTGCTTTATATGAATCCGTCATCCGAGCTGTATCAGGCATATACAAGGCATATGGAGCAGTTTGCCATGGAACAGCTGTTCCGGTCCAAGATTAACAGCCGTATGGCAGTGATTTACGAACACATGATATACAAGGACATGATTGACATGCGGGTTGCCCGGGTATTGCCGGGTATCTTAAGGTCCTGCCGGGTCCGCTGTGAGGATTCCCAGATGAAGTATGTGATTGTCCGTTATGAGGAACTGGAAGAGGAGGAGGCCTATCTGCTGGAGGACCAGGCAGCTTATGTCCCTATTTTTTCCGACCGCAATGTGCTGCTGTTCCAGGACGCCTATGGCAACCGGTACCTGGACGTGAAACACTGGAAGGTGCCGGTGATGGACAAACAGGAGCTTCTGGACCAGTGTTACCAGGTATATCCGGACCATCCCATGCTGCGCCTGCGGGAATGCAGGACCATACTGGAGCAGGGGGTGGAGACGGACAGCCAGGCTGAGTTTCTGGAAGGAACCATGGTGGAGATGCATCTGTCCCCTGTGTTTGAAGCGTCTGTCCTGCAGGCAGTGACCGGATATTATTGTAAAAAGGCTTCGGAAGAAACAGCAGGGCCAGGAGGGTTTAACTGCTCCTATCTGATTCAGTTAGATAAAAAGCGCCTTGGGGTAAAACAGAGACAGCAGATCTGCGAGACACTGATCAGCCAGAATTATATGCGGGAAGCCTATGACATGATTAGGGAGTATGGCAGCCAATACATTAATCCGCACAGGCTGATGAAGCTTTGCGCCCGTACCATACTGCTGCGGCTGTTTGACCAGGACGACCTGCTGCTTCACATGGCATACAAGGTGTTTCAGGCAGGGGCATATGACAGTGTCATCATGGATTATCTCTGCGAACATTTTAACGGAACCGTTTCCCAGATGTATGAGGTCCTGATACAGGGGGTGCGGGAGCATGTGGAGACATATGACCTGGAAGAACGTCTGCTGTGCCAGATGCTGTTTACGGGCTGCTGTGAGCAGATGGACTCTGTGTTTGAGCTTTATATGAACCGGAAACCCACCAGGGAGATTATTGTAAAAGCATACTTTACCCAGAAGTGCGTCCAGTATTTCCTGGAATGCCGTGACATGGACGGGCGGGTATTTGAATATCTGAAACAGGCAGTGGCGGGGAGCCTTGAAAAGGACAGGATGCCCACCATCTACCTGCTGGCCCTGACCAAGTACTGTTCCACCCTTGATAAGCTTGACGCGGAAGATGCGGACCTGCTTAAGGGCGTGACTGCCGTGCTTCTGGAGGAGGGTCTGGTATTCCCTTACACAAGGGAATTGTCCAGGCATATTCCTGTGCCGGAGGACATCATGGACAAGGCCATGGTGGAGTACAGGGGCAGCAAGGACGGGCATCCGGAGCTTCAGGTCAGGATACTTCCGGAGGAGGAAGAGTGGCACAGTGAGGATTTCCGCAGGGTCTATCAGGGGATCTATGTAAAACAGAAGGTACTCTTTGAGGGTGAGGTCATGGAGTACAGGATATATGACTATAAGGCGGCTGCCCGTGGCAATCCATCAGGGAAAGGCCCGGAGGTAAGCCGCGTGCTGGCGGCAGAAGGACGGGTGGAGTGCGACCACAAGCTGGAGGGCAAGGAAAACAGCCGCTTCGCCTGTCTGAATGAGATGGGGGCCGCGCTGAAGGATAAGGACAGCGGGAGCCTGCAAATGGCAATGGAAGATTATCTTAAAAAATCCGCTGCCCTTAGCCGTCTGTTCCCCATTGAATAAGCCTGTCTGTGAAATTGCTGGGGTAAGTCCCCGGATAGATGAGCCGGGGAAATATGGAAGTTCCCCAGATAAAAGAACTAGGGGAAATATGGAAGTTCCCCGGATATAAGAACTGGGGAGAATATGGAAGTTCCCCGGATATATGAACCGGGAAAGGTATGGAGGAGCTGTCTATGGACGGACTTGTAATCGGTCTGGATCTGAATGATGATTATACCCAGATCTGTTGTTATGATAAGGAAAAGTCCTGGACCATTCCTACGGTCATCTGCCGCAGGAAGGAAGAGGAAACCTGGCTTTCAGGGGAGGAGGCATATGCGGCTACCCTTCTGGGGGAAGGGATAATTGTAGATAAGCTTCTGAAACTGGCTGCAAAGGACGGAACGTCCACAATCGGAGGCATATGCTACAGCGGCGGCACGCTTTTAAAGCTGTTCATCCAGAAAATGCTGGAGTATCCGAAAAAGGAATTTGGAAAGGACCGGATCTGGCAGCTGGTCATCACGCTTTCGGATGTGGATGCCAGACTGCTGGATATATTGATGTACTGCGCTGATTTTCTGGAAATCCCCAGGGAGCGTGTCCATGTCATCAGCCATACGGAAAGCTTCATTTATTATGTGCTGAGCCAGAAAAAGGAACTGTGGACCAACCAGGTGGGACTGTTCGAACTGTCCTCGGAGCGCCTGTGCTATTATGAGATGAAGGTCATAAGAGGCATGAGGCGGAATATGGTACAGGCAGAGGCCCAGAACCAGGAGGAGGCGTTTAACCTGGATATCCTGGACTCGCCTTCCGGAAGCAAACTGGCGGATAAGATCCTATGCTCCTGCGGGGAGAAGCTCCTTGGCAGGAAGCTGTTTTCCACCGTGTTCCTTACGGGGAAGGGATTTGAACGCCAGAACTGGGCCGGCGGTTTCATGCGGTTTGCATGCAACCGGAGGAAGGTCTTTGTGGAAGAGTATCTATTTGCCAGGGGGGCTGCCTATAAAGGGGCGGATTACACACATGACGCCACGTCCTACCCTTATATTTTTGTATGTGAGGGCCGGCTCAGGGCCGAGGTGGCCCTGCGTGTCATGAGACGCGGCAGGGAGAGCAGCCTGGTGGTGGCGTCCTATGGAGACAACTGGTATGAATCCAAAAGCTCACTGGACCTGATCGTGGATGGGCAGAGCGAGATTGAATTCACCATCACGCCCCTGGATTCCAAGAAACGCAAGCTGGTTCGCGTACCCTTAAGCGGGTTCCCGGACCGTCCACCAAGAACCACGCGGGTGGGACTTAAAGTGGGATTTACCAATGAGGAAACCATGATGATGGTAATCGAGGACAAGGGATTCGGGGAACTGTTCCCGGCCTCCGGAGCAGTGGTAAGACAAGAGGTAAGCTTATGAGTTTGATACTTTGCAGGCATGAACCGGTGAAACATCCTTATTATATCGATGTGCTGGGAATCCATATCCATTCTTCCCAGGAATTGTGTTATGTGATCTACAACCATCCCATCCTGGTGATGGATGATTTCATCGATGAACTGCTGATTGAGTTCATACGCAGGGATCTGGATATGGATTATCTGGCAGGCCGTATGGAAAAACTCCTGGAAACAGGCAGCCGGCATGAGGATGTGCTGTTCCTGTTCCTGTCTGAGTGCGACTATTACAATGATAAGGAAATACAGAAATATAAGACAACCGTGGCAGCCCTGCGCGCCCTTCATCCCGCTGAATATGAAAAGGCGCGGGCGGACTATATGTTCCGGGCACGCCAGTATGGCAAAGCGGCACAGAGATACAGCAAGGTGCTTGAATATCCGGCCGATAAACAGGTCAATGACGCTTTCCTTGCAAAGGTATACAATAATCTGGGCGCGTCCTACGCCATGATGTTCCAGTTCAGGAAGGCCCTTTCGGCCTATGATAAGGCGTATGGGCTGGGCAAGGACATGGATGTGCTGAAACGGATTTATTTCCTTACGGTCTTTGCGCCGGAGCTGGATGTGAAGGAGCGCTACCAGGCCCTGTTCACGGAGGAACTAAAAAGCAAATGGAAGGTTGAGATTGAAGGGGCCGGCCTGGATGCGGCACAGGATGAGGATGTGCGGGCCCTGAGGGCCTTGTTTAAAAAGGACCCCATTAAACGCATGAACGGCGCATCTGCCATGGTGCAGCGGTGGAAACAGGAATACAGGATGATGGTATGATAAAACGGAGGTAACTGACATGGCTTTTGACATTGCAAAAGAACATCTTGAGAAAATGGGACTGGGCGGCAGGATCCATACCTTTGAGGTATCCAGCGCAACCGTGGAACTGGCTGCCCGGGCAGTTGGCTGTGAACCGGCCCGGATTGCCAAGACATTGTCCTTCATGGTCCAGGGAAGTCCGATACTGGTGGTGGCGGCAGGAGATGCCAAGGTGGATAACCACAAATATAAGGAACAGTTCGGTGCTAAGGCCAAGATGCTGTCCCCGGATGAGGTGGCGGAGCTGGTGGGCCATGGCGTGGGCGGCGTGTGTCCCTTTGGGATAAAGGACGGGGTTAAGGTTTATCTGGATGAATCCCTGAAACGCTTCCCCGAGGTGTTCCCGGCCTGCGGCAGCGCCAGCAGCGCGGTGCGCCTGACCATTCCGGAACTGGAACTGGCTTCGGGCAGCCCGGTATGGGTGGATGTGTGCAAGGCGTGGCAGGACGCGGAAATAACAGGGACAGGACCGTCCGGCACGGCTGACATGACAAAAACCGCTTGACAAACAGGATAATAATCTTTATCATAAATAAATATACAAAATTCATAAAAGGTGATGAGGAAGAGGAGTACACTGCTTCAGACCAGCAGAGATGGCTGCTCCGGATGTGTGGAATGGATGTCCATACACAATCCGGGCTGGAAGGCGGCCTTGGCGGCGAAGGGTGGAAGGTAGCTTCTGAACCTGGATGGTGAAGGAACAGGGAAGGCGCCTGTTTTGTGTAGCCGTCACACGGGCGGCTCCGTTACTGGCCAAAGAGATTGCCGGACATCGGTCTGTTCCGGCAGAAGTAAAGGTGGTACCGCGGAATATCCGCCCTTTGCCCGGCCGGACGGCCATATGGGCAAGGGGCCTTTTTATTTTTCAGGACAAGTGTAAAGGTAAAGGAGAAAGAAGTTATGAAGGAACTGGAGAAAACCTATAATCCGGCAGACATAGAGGACCGTCTGTACGAGAAGTGGCTGAAAGGGAAGTATTTCCACGCTGAGGTGAACCGCAGCAAAAAGCCGTTCACAATCGTGATGCCCCCGCCTAATATCACAGGACAGCTCCATATGGGACACGCCCTGGACAATACCATGCAGGACATCCTGATCCGATATAAGCGGATGCAGGGATACGAGGCCCTGTGGCAGCCAGGCACGGACCACGCAGCCATTGCCACCGAGGTCAAGGTGATTGACAAGCTGAAAAAGGAAGGCATTGACAAGGCTGACCTTGGACGGGAGGGCTTTCTTAAGGAGTGCTGGAAGTGGAGGGATGAGTACGGCACCAGGATTGTGAAGCAGCTTCACAAGCTGGGATCCTCCGCTGACTGGGACAGGGAGCGCTTTACCATGGACCAGGGCTGCTCCGAGGCCGTACTGGAAGTATTTGTAAAACTCTATGAAAAGGGTTATATTTATAAAGGATCCAGGATTATTAACTGGTGTCCTGTGTGCCAGACCTCCATCTCAGACGCGGAAGTCGAACATGTGGAACAGGACGGATTTTTCTGGCATATTAATTATCCGGTGGTGGGCGAGCCGGGACGGTTTGTGGAGATTGCCACAACCAGGCCTGAAACCATGCTGGGCGATACCGCGGTAGCCGTGAACCCGGAGGATGAGCGCTATCAGGATATCGTGGGCAAGATGCTGAAGCTCCCGCTTACGGACCGTGAAATCCCGGTGATTGCAGACGCCTATGTGGACAAGGAATTCGGAACCGGCTGCGTGAAGATTACACCGGCCCATGATCCCAATGACTTCGAGGTTGGAAAGCGCCATGACCTGGAGGAAATCGTTATCTTAAATGATGATGCCACGATAAGCGCGGAGGGACCCTATCAGGGCATGGACCGCTATGAAGCCAGGAAAGCCATTGTGGCTGACCTTGAAAAGCAGGGACTGCTGGTAAAGGTGGTTCCCCATTCCCACAATGTAGGCACCCATGACCGCTGCAAGACCACGGTAGAGCCCATGGTAAAGCAGCAGTGGTTTGTAAGGATGGAGGAGATGGCAAAACCTGCCATTGAAGCCCTGAAGGACAACAGCCTGCGTTTTGTGCCCGAGAGCTTTGGCAAGACATACCTGCACTGGCTGGAGGGAATCCGTGACTGGTGTATCTCACGCCAGCTGTGGTGGGGCCACAGGATTCCTGCCTATTACTGCCAGGACTGCGGCAAAATCGTGGTTTCCAGGGAAGAACCCCACACATGCCCGCAGTGCGGCGGCTCCGCCTTTAAGCAGGATGAGGACACCCTGGACACATGGTTTTCCTCAGCCCTGTGGCCGTTCTCAACCCTGGGCTGGCCGGAACACAGCCAGGACCTGGATTATTTCTATCCAACGGATGTGCTGGTAACCGGTTATGATATCATCTTTTTCTGGGTCATCCGCATGGTGTTCTCAGGCATTGAACAGACCGGAAAGCTGCCTTTCCATACAGTGCTGATCCACGGCCTTGTAAGGGATTCCCAGGGCCGCAAGATGAGCAAGTCCCTGGGCAACGGAATCGACCCTCTGGAGGTCATTGACAAGTATGGGGCAGATGCCCTGCGCATGACCCTGATCACGGGAAATGCACCTGGCAATGATATGCGTTTTTACTGGGAGCGGGTGGAGAACAGCCGCAATTTTGCAAATAAAGTGTGGAACGCATCACGTTTCATCATGATGAATATTGAAAAGGCGCCGGATATAAGCGGTGTGGACGCGGACAGCCTTACCATGGCAGACAGATGGATCTTGTCCAAGGTGAATACGCTGACAAAGGATGTAACGGAAAACCTGGATAAATATGAGCTGGGAATCGCGCTTCAGAAGGTTTATGACTTTATTTGGGAAGAATTTTGCGATTGGTATATTGAAATGGTGAAGCCCAGGCTGTACAATGAAGAGGA
>Ga0192240_10541_pt1 | contig 14899 bp, 16 predicted proteins | sample Koala_Koa27_H3_FD_131237 | JGI IMG/M metagenome (GOLD analysis project Ga0192240, IMG submission 131237) | Enriched cells from koala feces incubated with labeled cellulose particles, San Francisco Zoo, California, United States - Koala_Koa2-7_H3 ...
CAATCGACAGGGAATCCGACCGATCAGAACAGATCGCGGAGCTGGAAGACCAAATCGGATCACGTCCATACTCTGACGCCGACTTGCGTTCCATGTCTATTGATGAAAAAGTCACCCTGTACCGGCAGGAACTGGAAAAAGAGGAAAAAGCGGGGGCAGAATCGGAAGCTTCCTGAGAAAGAAGCTGGAATCAATGAGGCGCTGATAGAAAGAAAAGGAGATTTTTATTATGATGTACCAATTTATGACACTTGCCGACAAAACAGAAGTCGTTCATTCCGACACCTATAATAAAAACGGCGTGGAAACTGTGAAAGTTTATTTCGAAAAGCCAGTCTTTGGAGGATTCCAATCGGCAGAATGTTATCTGCCATCTTATGAATGGAAAAATGTGGAGGGTTTCTCCCCTGAGGATATAAAATATTTCCAGGAATACCTGGAATCCGTTGCGCACGTCATCATCCGCCTTGCCAGGGAAGGAGGCTTTGATAATGCCGCAAATTTTTAAAATAGGTTCTTATCTGATATATTTCTGGTCAAATGAAAATAAGCCGTTGGAGCCCATCCATGTTCATGTATCCGAGGGAGTGCCAGTAGAAAACGCTACAAAAATATGGATCACAAAAAGCGGGAAATGTTTGCTCTGTAATAACAATTCCCATATTCCCCAGAGAAAGCTCCAGAATATTATGGACGTTCTGGAGGCGCGTCATTCTGAAATAGAGAAAAAATGGTATGGCTATTTTAAAGAAATCCGGTATTATTGCTGAACGGCATTCACATTTTAAGGAAAGCTATCGCATTTCAGAGCGATGTAAAGTAGCTAATTGTATAAGATTTTAAATTTTTGTTAACTTTTATCTGGAGTGATTGACAATTTTGCTACTGGGATTTAAGATTGAGACGTAACAGAACCAATGTTACAAGATTAACGTATATCCTTGGTAGTACTCCTCCCACTATAAGGGAAGTGACGAATCCAAGGATATTTTTGTTATAGGGAGGTTACTAATGATAAGGACAGCTATCATGATTGATGGCGCGTTTTATCGAAAGCGCGCGTTTTATTTTTGGGGTGAAAAATCTCCTGCTGAACGAGCAAAGGAACTTGATCTATATTGTAAAAAACACATTGATGGGGAGAAAAATGGTGCCGAATTATATCGTGTTTTTTATTATGATTGCCCTCCTTCCACGAAACGTATATATCATCCATTGTTAAAAAAGCAGGTCGATCTCTCAAAATCGCCTCAATACCAATGGGCTTTAGATTTCTTTAAGGAATTAAAACACCATCAAAAATTTGCTCTTCGCCTCGGTCGCTTGGCCGAAGAGCAAGCCTATTATAATTTAAAACCTGGCGCCACCAAGAAATTACTTAATGGAACTTTACAAGTTAATGAAATTACCGAAAAAGATATGTCTTTAATCATCAAGCAAAAAGGCGTAGATATGCGAATTGGTGTTGATATTGCTTCTGTGACCTTTAAAAAACAAGTTGACAGGATTATTCTAATCTCAGGAGATAGCGACTTCGTACCTGCTGCGAAACAAGCGCGACGGGAGGGCATTGATTTTATATTGGATCCAATGAGAACTGTAATAAAAGATGACTTGTTTGAACATATTGACGGCATACGCACAAAATCGCCCAAGTTGTCTTTTGCGGAAAAACAGAAAACAAAATCGGCGCAATGCAAAGATAACTGAATAACGCACTTAACCGAGCAGCTGAGAGGGCGCTTGTCACTGTTTCCGAGCCTGTTCGGAGGTGGTGCTTATGAGTACATACGAGGAATTACAGCTGATTGTTTCCATAGTGGTAATGATCGTTGCGATACTGACTTATACACATAAGAAATAGCCGTCCTGTACCTGGAAAGTTTTGGGCGGCTATCTCTATAGTCTAACATAATTCGCCGGGTCGGGTGACCTGCACTCACCTTCCGGCTTTCCTGTTAAGTACATTATAACAAAATTTATGGATATGTCAAAATATTTTTGTACATGGGTAAGGTTGTAGAGCTGAGGGCGAAGTTTTGAGGAATTGTTTCAAGGAAATATAAGATAATTGAATAATGTATTTAACCAGGGAGCTGAAGGGGCGATACGTCAGCCACCGGACTTGCAAAAGAAAGGGGCTGGTGCTTATGGTTACATATTCGGACTTGATCCAGTTTGTAATTATGCTTTGCGCTGTAATAACTCTTGTTGTTGTCATTATACGTAAAAAGTAGCGTCCTCTGTTTGGTAGACTAAGACGCTACTTTTGTAGAAACTTATTTGCCGGCGGGCTGGTGCGTCAGCCGTTCGGCTCTCTTGTTAAGTACATTATAACAGTTTAAACAGATTTGTCAAAATAATTTCGCAGTAAACAGTTTAATACGTAAAGGAGAAAATTCATGGGAAAACTTACAGACAGACTTCTTGAAAAATCAAAAGAGGCATTCTCGATGGCCATTGAGCTTTATAACAAGCCTACAATCAAATATCGTGTTGAGGGCTTTAGTATGTTTATATGTAACGCATGGGAACTCATGTTAAAAGCGCATATGATAAAATCACAAGGAGAACAGAGTATATATTTTCCCAATCACCCAGAACGCACGCTCTCGCTATCAGATTGTATTAAGAAAGTTTTTACAAACGACAAGGATCCATTGCGTATTAATCTGGAAAAAATAATTGAACTGCGGAACACAAGTACTCATTTTATAACAGAGGAATATGAAATGATCTATGTCCCGCTTTTTCAGGCTTGTGTTCTAAATTATAATGACAAGATGTTAGAATTTCATAATATTGACATGACTACCATCATCCCACAAAATTTTCTTACCCTTTCGGTAAGTTTAAAATCTCTTAATGAGGCTGAAATCATTGCAAAATATCCTGAAATTATTACTGATAAGCTGTTTTCTGTAAAAAAATCTATTGAAGAACTCGAAGCCACAGAAAATTCAAAATTTGCAATTGATATAAACGTGAACCATTATATGACTAAAGACAGAAAAACAGCTGACGCAGTTTTTCATATCGCCAAAGACGGGGAAGAGCCTGTAGCTATAATGAAAGAATTAAAAGACCCAGAAGCTGTCTATAAATATACAACTAAGGCATCCATAGAAACCATAAATACTATGTTAAAAAGAAGTCATACCATCCTCTTGTATCATGGAGAGGCAATCACTTTTAATAGGTTTCATTTTTCAAACGTTATAAAGTATTTCGGGATAAAAGATAATGAAAAGCATTGTTGGAAATATGCAGTCGGGAACACTACATTTTACAGATATTCTTTGCAAGCGTTGGAATTTATTGTAGACCAACTCAAACGTGACCCTGAGCATATACTGGATAATATAAAAAATAAGCTAACCCCAGGGGCAAAGGAATTCTAAGTCTTGTGACCTACTCCTATTCAGGAACCCAGCCTTATCCTTCACGAGTTAACTTGATTGAATTATAAAACAGTTTTGGATTTTTGTCAATAAAACATATGTTTTTGCTTTATGTAAAAACCGCTCCCTGCGGCAACAGAGAGCGGCCAAGATACATTCACCGAAGATGATGCATCCCACAACACGGATATTGTATCATCTTTGGGTCAAACCCGCAATCGGAACATGCTTTCGATTGCCCTGCTGCCCATAAAGGAGGATGATACTATGGCAGTAAAATACAAACGGGGAAAAGACGGGTACTTCCAGGCGCGTGTCTGGGACGGGACCTACACTGCTGCAGGCAAGAAACATTATGTCTGCGTACGCTCCAAAAAATCAAGCCGTGATCTGGAGCAGAAGGTCGCAGAGCTGAACCGGAAACGGGAACAGCGCGAAGGTGTGATAAAGTCTAATATCACCTTTGTAGACTACGCCAGGATGTGGCGGAAGCTTTACAAGGACCAGCGCGCAGCGAATACCAGGGCGATGTATGACAATATCATTGAGACCCATTTCGCAACGCTGGGAGACATCCGCCTGCAGGAGATCGACAGGATTCATCTGCAGACCCTGATCAATAAGCAGGCCGGACATAACCGGACACAGCAGCAGATCTATATGGTCTTTAAGCAGGTGATCAAGTCCGCCGTGGCGGATCAGCTGTTCCCTGCTGCCGTCGCAGATAATATTTTTAACAATATCGAGCGGCCGGCCTACTCCGCCAGGGAGAAACGGGCGCTTACGCCCTATGAGAAGAAAGCCGTCTTTGAAGCGGATTTCCGGCCGCAGGACAAGGCGTATGTTTATCTGATCTATGGTTGCGGTCTGCGCCGCGAAGAGGCCATGGCGCTCACGATCTTTGATTTTAACCTTAAAGACCGCACTGTCACAATCAGCAAAGCGCACGAATACACAAAGGGTGCTGCAACGCAGAAAGAACCAAAGACAGAGCGCGGATACCGGACCATCCCCATCCCCGACCGGGTCTTCGGCACCCTCAAACATTATATAGATTTCCTCAAGGCGTCCGGAGAGACATATCTGTTTACTTTCCGGGGAAAGCCCTTTGATAAGAACGCATATGAAAGAATGTGGCGCCGCATCTTAAAGGCAATGCAGGCCGTGTCCGATCGGGAGATTGTCGGGCTTACGGCGCATATCTTCCGGCACAACTACTGCACGGAGCTGTGTTACCAGATCCCAATGATCTCTATCAAACACATTGCCTACCTGCTGGGCGATACGGAGCAGATGGTACTGAATGTCTATAATCATATTGTGATGGAGAAAGAAGACGCCGCACTGGCAGTCAACGCCGCACTGTAAGCGGCGTTCTTTTTTCTCAAATTCAGAACGTTTATCTCATTTTTATCTCAGAAATTACAGAAGAATGTAGGAAACAAGCCATTTCCAGACGGTTTTTGAGTTGACTCAAAATCAAGCGGGTAATACCGTGCCGGTTCGAGTCCGGCCAGCGGCATGAAAGGGGAAAAGCGGCAGGAGACTTTGGTTCCTGCCGCTTTTTTATATCGTAAGAAAGACTTTGTTGTAAAATATTGAAGTATCGTAATTCTTCAAAAGTTCTGTATTCTCTATGATCTGTTTTTCGGATACCCGCACACAGTTCTTCCCTCTTTCGCATCGTTCCAGCAATACAGCCCCTCCGGCTCCACCACGCGAAACATCGCAAACATGGATTCCATGTCAGGACAGATATCCACAAAATGATTTTCCAGTCCCGCGAAAAAATTCTCCTCGTAAACCGGCGTCCGATGGTCATTCCAGACTGCGCCGTAAAAGATATCGGCCTCCACCAGATCCTGGAACATATGGCTGCCGTAGCTGAGTTCGGGCATGTATCCCGCCCTGTTGTCCGAGACCTCGCAGATGCCGCAGCAGTTTGATATCGCGGCAAAGGTCACCGGCACGCCGAGCTCCGGGGAGGAAGTCCCGATCCGGCCGGGCGTCATCAGAAGAATCTTCTTTCCCAGCTCCCGATAATACAGATTCAGCTTCCTCAGTGCTTCCGCCACCTTTGGTTTCATATTATAAGGGTATTCATAGTAACCGATGGGATCGATCTGCACGACTACGTCCACCCTGATTTCTCCGGAATCCCCCATGGAAGAGTCCTTCAGCGAAAAGAATGTGTCTTTCCTTGCTATCTCAGGAATCTGCACGGTTCCGCCCTCCGCACCGGTGTAGAGAGGACGGCATTGCACCAGGTTGACAGCAAACTCTCCCTCCTCGTCAATATTTACCGTATATTCTATATCCACCGGGTTGCCGTAGACCTCATCGAGAACCTGCAGAATTTTCTGCATATAAGTGGTAAACTCCCGGTTCGCCAGCAGCTTCTGACAGTTAATAAACCAGACCTGCCGCCAGCGGTTCAGACGCTTTAAAGTGGCCTCCGCCTCATAATCCCGCTCCATCACCGCTTTTTTATACCAGAGTGGCAGCTGATCCATGACAGAGTCAAAGGTGAGCGTTTTAATCTGGTTATCAGACACATCCAGCACGTCAATATTTCTCTGGGAATAGCGGTGTTTATCCGCCACAGAGCTGTAAAGAGACACCGCGGGACGGTCCAGGCTGGCCAGCCGCGGATAGTCATTCTCGGGGCGGTCCACCGCCCGGGTGCCGAGTCCCGCCACAATCCGCAGCAGACCGGCCGACATATCCATATCCTTCCGCATACGGTAAAGGCTGTGGCTGTAGCCCACGCCGGCTGCGGCCGGGAAATAATAGTCGCCCCAGAATGCGCCGGACACCCGCTGTACCAGCACAGCCATCTGTTCATCCTGATTTTCCAGTCCTCTCTGCCGGCGGTACTCCAGCGCCGACAGATCCATCGTGCTGGCATACACCGTACGCACCGCGTCCTCAAAGGCCTCCAGACATTCCTCCGGCGTCCCCTGATTCACACAGAAAACAGACTCATACTTTCCCGCGAACGCATTGTTAAACCCGTCCTCCAGAAAACTGGACGACCGCACAATGATCGGACTCCCGCTGTAATACTCCAGCAGCGCGCGGAATTTTTCCCGGATATCCGCGGGAAACTCCCCGGACAACAACGCCTGCCGCAGGGGCTCCGCCTCCGAATAATACCCCTCTTTCGTGCGCTGGGCAATGCGCGTCTTCCAGCATCCGTTCGAGACGATGTAGGTGTAAAATACATCGGAACCGATATAAAAAGAATCGTGGGGTTCCGTGTAAGCGGCATATTCCGGCAAAAGGGTGCTGACGATTCTTCGGGCCAGCAGCATCCCGCAGGCCTTTCCGCCGATGGCACCGCTCCCCACCATCCGATCGCGCAGCTTAAAATAATCTTTCGGCTTAAAATACTGTTTAATCCGCTCATGCAGCCGCGCATCCTTTGTCATCGTACTCTCGATGATCTGGTCTTCCGTTTCCTCGCTGAATGTCCCATGCTTATATTCCAGGCGGGCCAGAGCAAAGAAACGATCATAGCTGTCGAGGTTCTGATCCTGGCTCTCTGCCTCCGCCTCATCCGCCAGCTGATAATACCTGCTCAGCGGAATGCCGCCGCGCAGCGTGGTACACTCTCCAGTCTCCATATTACAGATATGCGGGAGAAACATTTCCGGCAGGTTACGGTTCCAGACTTTCAGCGGCTGCAGATAAAGCTTCCCATTTCCCGAATGTACATCCAGAAGCAGCTGCGTCGTGTCACGGATTTTTGCCACCGCGTCATAGGAATGACGCCCCCGCAGCAGCGGAAAATACGCCACGGTATCCAGGATAAACAGATACGGACAGGTCACGCGGAAAAAATTTCCCATCATCAGATCCGTATACCACACCGACTGGAGGGAGGAAAGGCTGTCAAAGACATAAAAGGCGTCAAAGCCCTCCTCCGTGATCCGGTTGCGGATGTTCACGGTAAATGTCTCAAACCCTTCATTCGAATCAAATTCATAGATTTTCAGCCCCGGCTGCGGCGAAAGCAAAGGTTCATGATTGCCGAACCGCATATAGATCAGATTCCTTCCGTCCGCAATTGCCTGCCGCACAAAAGGAAGAGTAAAACACTGAAACTCCTCCAGCGTCGTCACCTGCCATACCACATTGTCTCCCAGACGGATATTGTCCAACATCTCATCCAGTCCGGAACTCCCGCTTAAGATTCTCTCAAACGCCGCCATATACTTCTCCTTTCTATAAATCATGCGGGTCTCATGTTATCTCATACCCATCGCACTAAGGATCTGTTAATATATAACTTATGCGTCTTGCACATGTTATTTTTACAGTTCCTAATACAAACAACTCATCCATCCTGCTCCGTGAGCCCCGCCCAAAAAGAAAGGCGCAGCGAAAAACTTTCGTCTCTCGCGGCGCCTTTGCCTCTGTCGAAATAATGTTATAATTATTGTAACAACGGAATGAAAGAAGGTCAATATCTGATTTTATAATTTTATGATTCTTTAAAACCAGGTGTTTTACCGTTCTCCTCACAGATCGTTGTTGCCGCTTTCGTCCGTACATTCCCGCAGGGACAAAAAAGCCCCGAGATTTCCCCTCCTCCCGTGGCTGGCACGGTGAGAAAACAGCAGATCCGGATTGCAGCAGGTACAGAGTTCGGTAACGGACAGATGCTCCCGTAGGACTCCCGCCTCCAGAAGGACGATCTCGTTCGCTTTCCAGAGATCCAGCTGGTATTTTCTATCCTCAGATGCCCGGCGGATGGCATCCGCACTTAGCGATGTCATTGCCGTGTTATCATTTTTAACTTCTTCCTCATTTTTTCTGTCGGGAAATGTCTCACTTTCTTTTCCCGCATACCCGGTTTTCGCGCAATACTCCTGCAGTCTTATGATCTCCGTCTCGTATCCGGCAAACTCCCACGACTCCGGGATCTCCACATTGTGCCCGGCGATCTCACGCAATTTTATGATCTCTGCCTCATGCCCGGCAAACTCCCGTGCGAAAGCCTCCGCCACATCCGCGCTGACCTCATAGCAGTCCCTGCAGATAGAAGGTCCGATCGCACAGAAGACATCCTCCGGCCGTGTTCCGTACTGCTCCGCCATAGCCTGTAAAGTCTTCTCCCCCATGCGGGCCACCGTCCCGCGCCAGCCGGAGTGACTCAACCCGATCGCACGGTGCGCCGGATCCACGAAATAGAGCGGCACACAGTCTGCATAAAACGTCGCCAGCGTCAGACCGGGCACATTCGTGATCAGCCCATCCACATCCGTGTAATCCCTCGGCCGCGTCACGCCCTTGCCCGCATCCGCCTCCGTGACGACACGGACATTCGTGGTGTGCGTCTGGTCAGAGCAGACGATTCTATTTAAATCAACGTCCAGCGCATCGGCCAGGCGGCAATAATTCTCCATCACATGATCCGGATCGTCGCCTCTGGTAAAACTGAGATTTAACGAGGCAAAGATGCCTTCGCTGACGCCGCCCAGGCGCGTGGTAAAACCATGCCGTACAATCCCGGAATCCTCAAGGAGAGGAAATACCAACAACGGTAATATCGTACCGTCAGACAGAATATGGTTTTCCATCTGTAATATTTTCCTATTATAAGTCTGCTTATTTATCTTTCGCGATAGTGAGTGCCACACTATATAATCTCCAGATTTCCGTCGTCAATCATTTCATGTTCTTTGAGTGTACTTCTCCCCGACTGCACATCTCTGACCCGTTTTTCCAGCAATGTAAGATTCTCCCTGCTAAAAAAAGGGTCTGCGGTAACCTCAAAAGGAATTTTCCTCTCTCTCGGTGCCGATTTTAACATTTTTATATTCTCCTCCCATTTACACAAAATGCCCGATGAAGCTCTGCCGATGGATCGGCGTCGGCCCGTATTTCTTCAACGCTTCAATATGTGCTGCCGAGCCGTACCCCTTGTTTGCCGCAAATCCATACTCCGGCATGATCTTATCGTATTCCACCATCAGCCGATCCCTGGTGACTTTCGCGACAATGCTCGCCGCACCGATAGAAATGCTCTTCGCATCGCCTTTTATGATCGGCACCTGCCGGATGGAAACCTCCGGGATCGTCACGGCATCGTTTAAAAGCAGCGTCGGCTGCGGCTCCAGTTTGCCGACAGCTTCCCGCATGGCCTCGTATGTCGCCTGCAGGATATTGATCTCGTCGATACGCTGCGGACTGCGCATGCCGATGCCCACGGCAACCGCCTGTTCCATAATGACATCGTAAAGCTCCTCCCGCTTTTTCGCGGAAAGTTTTTTAGAATCATTAATATATAGTATCTGACAGTCTTTCGGGAGAATCACCGCACCCGCCACGACCGGTCCCGCCAGCGGCCCGCGGCCTACCTCATCGATACCACAGATAAATTCATAATCGGCGTATTTTCGCTCGTACATTTTCAGATTCTCTGTCCGCGCGATCTCCGCCTCCAGATTTGCCAACCGCTTTCGTGCCTGCGCCACCAGGGACTGCACGCCCGTGCGGGAATCTGCCTCATATGTGCCTATAAAAGCCGGCAAATCGCTATCCATTATAGTTTGCAGTTCTGCACGAATCTCTCCTATCTTCCTCTCTGCCATCTCATTTCTCCATTCCGCCAGCCATATATCCTCGCCATTTTTTCTTTTCTCAGATTTCTGCAATCGAACTTATGCCGTGCAGCAATCTGAAATATCATACCCTTTTGTCGCCTTAATCATATGAAAAAAGTAGTGCCATATGTCTGAGACTATAACGGGCGTTCCTCCCTGCGGCACTTCGCGCGTGAGCGACCGCATCGTAAAATTTTCTGTCACCCGCCGAAATTTCCGCAGTAAGGAAATGCATTCTCAATCATCTCAATTTCCTCCCCCGATACCGCCGCCACATCAAACCGACATGGCGTATCCGCCGGGCAACGCCGGGTATAGAGATAATAAGAAGCCGCATTGGATATCCTCTGCTGTTTTCGAAAATCAACAGCCTCCTGCGGCGCACCATAGCTTCTGCTCCTCCTGTATTTTACTTCCACAAAGACAATGCAGCCATCCTTTTTTGCAACGATATCAATCTCTCCAAACCGGCAGCGGAAGTTCCGCACCAGGATCTGATAACCATGGCATTTCAGCCAATCCGCAACCTGTGCCTCATGGAGGGAGCCTACTTTTCGTTTATTCTGCATATGAACCACTCCAAATAAAGTGTTACGCGCGCAACTCTGCCCGGAAGGATACTTCGCGCGAAACTGCTGCAATCGCACCGTTTTTTTTAAGATATAGAAACCGGATTCTCCATCGTCAGCCGACCCAGCCGGCCCGACCGGAAATCATCCATCAACAGCACTGCCGCCTTCGAGTAATCGACCTCTCCTCCGGTGCGGATACAATTCCGGCTCTTTGCAATCTGTTCCAGAATTTCCACGGGTTTCAGGCATTCCTCAGAAGCATCCGCCTGATTACGCCCCACTGCATCCACTTCTTTTTCCTGAGAAGCATCCATGCCCTCACCTGTCTTTGGAATCCGGTAGCGTTCAGCCAGGGTCCCCGGATAATTTTCCTTCAGATAAGCGATCAGTTCGAGAGACAGCTCGTCGATGTTTAAAATGGTATCATTCATCGATCCGATCCAAGCCAAGCGCATACCGACTGCCTGATCGTCAAATTTCGGCCAGAGGATTCCCGGGGTATCCAGAAGCTCCACATTTTTATTCAGGCGGATCCACTGCTTTCCTTTCGTGACACCCGGACGGTTCCCTGTCTTTGCGACGGCTTTCCCTGCAAATGTATTGATAAATGTGGACTTTCCGACGTTTGGTATTCCCACCACCATGGCGCGGATCGGACGGTTTTTGATACCGCGCCTCCGGTCTCTCTCGATTTTTTCTTTGCAGGATTCCAGTATCGTATCCTGGATGAGTTTCATACTATTGCGTTTTCTGGCATCCAGCTCCACGACAAAAAAGCCCTGTTTCTGAAAATATGCTTTCCAGAGCTTGTTTTTCTTCTCATCCGCCAGGTCCGCCTTGTTCAGCAGAATCAGGCGCGCTTTATTTTTTCCCAGCTCGTCGATATCCGGATTCCTGCTGCTTAAGGGAATGCGGGCATCCACAAGCTCGATCACCAGATCGATCAATTTTATATCTTCCTGCATCTGACGTTTTGCCTTTGTCATATGCCCGGGGTACCACTGATAATTCACACGAACTTCCTTTCCTGTCTTATATCGCACTGAAGAGATTCTTTTTTTCCTGTTTCACGAGCAAGACCCGCAGCACACGCCTGACATGCCATCTCACTCACCTGGCGAGATCATCCCTCTTAAATCATATAACTATTTCACCAGCCCCATATCACGGAGACCGGCATAAGAAAACCACGCTTTCCCGACAATATCCTCCTCGCTGACATTGCCGATATTCGCGTAACGGCTGTCCTCACTGTTATTCCTGTTGTCACCCAGCACAAAATACTCGTCCTCACCGACAGTGATCTCCTCCTCGGCAAGGCCGGCGTTTTCGATTGCCTCCGTGTCCTCATCGTCATAAATTTCCCCGTTGACATAGAGAACCCCATCCACAATCTGAACCGTGTCTCCCGGCACAGCCACCACTCGTTTCACGTAATACTGGCTTTTTTCATTGCCATTCGGCAAAAATACAATCACATCGCCGGACTGCGGGCCGGAAAAAGTATACACGAGGCGGTTGACAAACACGCTCTCACCATCAGAAAGGGTGCTCTCCATGGAACTTCCGGCCACCGTCACCCGCATACCCAGAAAATACACCAGAAAAAGAGCCAGGAAAAGGGTGATCAGAATTTTCCCTATAAAAAACAAAATGAATTTTGCCGCTGACAGAGATACTTTTTTCCGACGGCGGCGGAAACTCAGTCCCTTTGATCTCATGAAAGCCATAAATTCCTCCAGACCTGACATTGCCCTTCGGGCAGTTGTTCCAAATAAGATAGTGATTCGAAAACCAGGCTCGGAATGCCGTGCAGTTCTTCGCTGCGGCATTTTTCCATAGTCGAGTAGAAAAAAGGGGTTGTGGCAATCCACAACCCCTTGCATGAGCCCTCTTATTTCACCAGCTCTTTGACCTTGGCTTTCTTGCCGACACGGCCTCTCAGATAATTCAGCTTCGCTCTTCTGACTTTACCGCGGCGAACCACCTCGATCTTCTCTACGATAGGGGAGTGAAGCGGCCAGGTTTTCTCTACGCCTACACCGTTGGAAAGCTTGCGGACGGTGAATGTCTCACGGTTGCTGCCGCCCTGTCTCTTCAACACAGTACCTTCAAACACCTGGATTCTTTCGCGGTTACCCTCTTTGATCTTCGCGTGTACACGAACCGTATCCCCCACATGGAATTCGGCAATGTCATCGCGCATCTGCTCTGCTTCGATGTTTCTGATAATTTCACTCGCGTTCATTTTGTGACCTCCTATGATTTGGATGTTCTTAATACAACGGATGTGTAACAGAGGACCATCTCTTTTCTTCACAACAAATGTTACTTTAACACAGGCAGGGGGGAATTGCAAGGGGTTTCAAGAAAAATATTTGATGTAATGTTTGACGGCTGAGACAGATGCCAAAATTATCAGGTAACTTTTCTTGCTATACCCGGATTTTACGCTGTCTCAGCAATTCTTCTACCGACCCGAATTTTTAAGAATCAGCTTCACATCCTCAAGCGATAGTTCCGCCTCCTCCAGCAGTTCGGGTCTCTGCCGCAGTGTCCGAAGTACGGACTGCTCCCGCCGCCAGGCTTCTACTTTCTGATGGTCACCCGACAGCAGCACCGAAGGCACTTCCTTTCCCATCCACTCCGCAGGGCGGCTGTACTGAGGATACTCCAGAAGGCCTCCCTCCAGAGATTCGGTGCTTCCCGACTCTTCGTTCGTAAGCACACCGGGCACCATCCGGGCGATCGCGTCCGCCATGACCATGGCAGGAAGTTCTCCGCCGGTCAGCACATAATCGCCGATGGACACCTGGTCTGTCACGATTTCCTCCAGCACCCGTTCATCGACTCCCTCATAGTGACCGCAGAGGAAAATCAGATCATTTTCCGTTGCCAGGGTTTTCGCCATCGGTTGGGTAAAAAGGCTTCCCTGGGGAGTCAGGTAAATACATCTCGGCCGGTATCCGACAGCATCCACTACAGATTTCCAGGCATCGTAAACGGGCTGCGCCTGCAGCACCATGCCCGCGCCGCCGCCGTAGGGATAATCATCCACTTTATTATGCCTGTCCTGCGTATAATCTCTGATGTTGATCAGATTCAGCTCCAGAATTCCTTTTTGAATCGCCTTTCCGATGATGCTGGTCTCCAGACCCTGACGCACCATGTCCGGAAACAGCGTTAATATATGAAATCGCATGAATCCTCCATGACTCAAAATCTTCTAAAAGGATGTACAGATTATCTCACGACAGTTCTCTAGTCCCGCAGTCCCGGCATCAAATATACCGTGATCACACCCTGTTCCATATCCACCTGCTTCACACAGTCATGAATGGTCGGGAGCAAAAGTTCTTCTCCGTTTTGCTCTTTCACAACATAGACATCGTTCGCACCTGTCTGCATCACATCCCGCAGCGTTCCGAGCTCCTCGCCATCTGTGGACACGACCCGCATACCGATCATATCCGCGATAAAATACTCGTCTTTCTGAAGCTTCACGGCATTTTCGCGTGTCACATACAGACTCTTACCACGAAATGGTTCTACCTCATTTATATTGGAAAATTCCCGGAATTTCAGAATCACCATCTGTTTAAAAAACTTTACCTGTGTGATTTCCAGCTCCATTTCTTCTTTTCCGGTATCCAGAATCACCTGTTTTAACTTTTTAAAACGCTTTACATCGTCGGTTGTCGGAAATACTTTTACCTCGCCGGTCACGCCGTGGGTGGAGGAAATCACTCCGACCTGAAATCTGTCCTGCATGCATTCTCCTTGTATCATATAATGTTGGGGACAAAAACCCTTATTGATGATATCCACGGATTGCTGCACAGCATAAGTTCGATTACAGAAATCAGAGATTTCTTATCTCACTTATCCGTAAAAACCACAGCTGTGCATAAGTTCGATCACGGAAATCAGAGATTTCTTACGTTGTATAAGTTCGATTACGCAAATTTAAAATTTGCTATCTCACTTATATCTCACTTATTTTGACCCTGGTATCATAAAATGAGGACATGGCTTTCGTCACGTCCTCTCTGCTTTCTACTACTCCTGCTCCTGCTCCACGATCTCGACAACAACTTTCTTATCCTCTCTGGATGCAGCCGCTTTCACAACGGAACGAATCGCCTTGGCAATCCGCCCCTGCTTGCCGATGACTTTTCCCATATCAGTCTGCGCAACATGGAGTTCCAAAACGATCACTCGCTCCTTTTCTGTCTCGGTGACAGATACCTCTTCCGGGTGGTCAACTAGTGATTTTGCAATAGCTTCCACTAATTCTTTCATTTCGTCACCTCAC
>Ga0192240_10542_pt1 | contig 14885 bp, 9 predicted proteins | sample Koala_Koa27_H3_FD_131237 | JGI IMG/M metagenome (GOLD analysis project Ga0192240, IMG submission 131237) | Enriched cells from koala feces incubated with labeled cellulose particles, San Francisco Zoo, California, United States - Koala_Koa2-7_H3 ...
ACAAGAAAAAGATAGCTACACCATTTCGGGATATTCCATGCAGGCAGAGTATGCGCAAAATATGCTGTTTCCACGTATGTATAGCGAATCGCATTCGGAATATTATAGAAACTGGGTAAACATACAGGGTAAAAATATTAATTATGATCGTTGTGGTGAAAATATAGTTGTAAATATTCCTACCCAATGGGAAAATATTAAATTCTTTTTCAAATATCAACTTGACTTTATGTATTGGCGTTATTTCTTTTGGAATTTTGTAGGAAGACAAAATGATATACAAGGTCACAGAGAAGTAGAGCATGGAAACTGGATTACCGGCATTTCTTTTATGGATAAATTTCTGATTGGAAATTCTCACAATATCCCAACTGAATTAATGGAGAATAAAGGTAGAAATGTTTATTATGGACTCCCTTTATTGCTTGGGGTATTAGGAATGTTTTGGCAATTTAAACAGGGCCAAAGAGGAATACAGGTTTTTTCTGTTGTATTTTTCTTATTCTTCATGACGGGTATAGCCATCGTGCTTTACCTGAATCAAACGCCTTTGCAGCCTCGCGAACGTGATTATGCCTATGCGGGTTCTTTCTATGCCTTTGCCATCTGGATTGGTATGGGAGTAGCCGGAATAGCCGAATTACTTAAAAACAAAATGGGTGGAATACCCGCTTCGGTGATTGCTACTCTATTGTGTTTACTTATTCCTATACAGATGGTTAGTCAGACCTGGGATGACCACGACCGTTCAGGACGTTATGCTTGTCGTGATTTCGGACAGAATTATTTAATGTCAACCTCAGTTGGGAAAGGAGCTATCCTTTTTACTGATGGAGATAATGCTACCTTTCCTTTATGGTATAATCAGGAAGTGGAGGGATTCCGTACAGATGTGCGTGTATGTAACCTGAGTTACCTGCAAACAGATTGGTATATTGACCAGATGAAAAGACCTTATTATGACTCCCCCGGTTTACCTGTTTCTTTTACCCGTAAAGATTATGTAAACTCTTATGGGTTTGTCCAGATACGTCCCGAAATGAAAGAACAATTAAATGCTTTTTATAAAGCAGATCCTGAAAAAGCAACAGAGATGTTTGGTGAAAACCCTTATGAATTAAAAAACATTCTGAAATATTGGATCCGTTCCGATAAGGAACAAATGAGGATATTCCCTACGGATAGTATAGTTATCAAACTGGATAAAGGGAAGATTATGAATACGGATATGTGGATACCTGATGAATTATCCGGAGATGAATTTCCGGAATATATGCAATTATCTTTTAAAGGGAAAAGATATTTTACCCGAAGTGAGTTGATGCTATTAGATATAATAGTAAATAATAACTGGGAACGTCCTATGTATATGGTAATAAATATTTCTTCGGAAAATTATGCTTGTTTTGATAATTATATTATTCAGGAAGGATTTCTTCATCGTATTACACCTTTTAATATGAAAGAGTTGAATTTAACAACAGATACGGAAAAAACGTATGATTTATTGATGAATCGGTTTAAATGGGGTGGAACAGAAAATGAAAATTTGTATTTAGAGGAAACAACGCTCAGAATGTATAATTTTAGTCGTAGGCAATTTGCCGGGTTAACGGAAAAAATGATAGAAGAGGGAAAATACGAACAAGCTATAAAACTGTTAGAACGCTGTGAACAGATTATACCTCACCATTATCTTCCTCATGACTATAGAACCGGGAGTTTTACATTGGCAGACTGCTATTACCGGTTGGAACAAACTGATAATGCGATAAAACTCAGTAAATTACTTGCAGATAAATCTGTTGAATATCTCAGATGGTATTTAGGAATGGAACCTTCCAATGGGCTATATGAAAAGTGTTTGTACCATTTTTATCTGTTTAATCAGGTCATAAAGAAACTGGAAATGTATGAGGCTTATGAATTGAATGAATATATAAGAATGTTCTATGACATGAATAAACAGTTTGAAAATAAATATACTGAATCAGAATAATAGTTTTCATATGAAATAGTATGAGATAGAGAGTAGGAATGTACAAAAAAAGCATGTGAATATATCACATGCTTTTTTATATAAGTTAATAATTACAATTATACTTCAGAATTATCTGAAGGTTCTGTAGATATAGCAGTTAATATTTTATGATACTCTTCTCTGTTACCAAGTATTTTTATAGCTTCATCTATGTCTTCATCATCTTTTAATTGCTGGATAATAGTTCCTTCCTGATAATAATAACGTTTAATTATTTCAAGGGCGATAAGTTGTTTAATATCTTTTGAGAAATTATCCAGATCACGTTCCAGGTTATGGGAAAGTTTTTTCTCCAACGCTTCGAACTCAGCAGTTGCATCCTCTAAATATCCTTCAAACTTAGCTACTTCTTTCAAATTGTTTAATACTTTTTCGCTCTGGCGGTCGTATTTAAAGTCCGAGTTAATAACTTTCTCTTTAAAAAGGGCATAATCTGCATCTGTTATTTCAAATTCCTCTGCGGAACCTATTGTAGGATGTTTTATTGCATACTCTGTAGAGTAGTCAAAAATCATATTTTCACTAATCAGGTAAAAAAGAATGTTAGGATATTTATCTATTTTTACTTCTATATCAGGAGATATTCCTCCGCCATCACGTACTTCACGGCCTGCAGCTGTGTGAAATACAGTAGCGAGACTATCGGGAATACGTCCTGCGTTTCCATCTTCATTTCGGTGTTTATAATCAATAGCCTGAATACACCTTCCACTTGGGATATAATATTTTGCACTGGTTAACTTCAAGCTTCCATTATAAGGTAAGTCTCTGGTTATCTGTACCAAACCTTTTCCATAAGTCCTGGTACCCACAATAACTGCCCTGTCTAAATCTTGTAAAGCTCCTGCTACAATTTCGGAAGAAGATGCGGAACCATTGTTTATTACTATGGCTAAAGGAATTTCCGTGTCAAGGGGTTCTTTTGTGGTTTTATAAACTCTGTCCCACTGCTTTACTTTTCCTTTGGTAGAAACTATTTCTACTCCCTTAGGAACAAATAAGTTAACCACTTCAACGGCCTCGCTTAATAAACCACCTCCATTATTACGTATGTCTATAATTAAAGAAGTAATTCCCTGGTCTTTCAATGAAATAAAAGCCCTGCGTACCTCCTTTGCGGAATTATCAGTAAAATTGTTGAGTAAAATATAACCCGTACTTTCTCCTACTATGCCATAATAGGGAACAGCATCTACCTGAATAGATTCACGGGTAATTTTAAATTCTAAAGGCTGTTTGGTGCCAGGGCGTTCTACCTTAATTAATACAGTTGTGCCTATTTCTCCTTTCAACATGTCGCTTACATCCGTAGTGGTCTTTCCTTTCAGATCTTTCCCCTCTATTTCCAATAAGATGTCTCCGGGTTTTAATCCGGCCTTGGCAGCAGGACTATCTTTATAGGGTTCGTTAATTACTACTCTTTCCAGTGTTTTATTATAACTAATAATAGAACCTATCCCACCATATTTACCTGTAGTAAGATATTTTAAATCTCCAAGTTCATCTTCAGGATAATATTCCGTGTAAGGATCAAGTTGCATCACTATAGCATCTATTCCTGTCCGTATTATTTTTTCCGGGTTTAGGGTATCTACATAAAACATATCCAGTTCTTTGTAGATAGAATTAAATATTTCAAGATTTTTAGCTATCTGGAAGTTGCGATTGTCGCCCTTAAAACTGTAAAACGTCAGAGCTAAAATGACTACAGCAATCAGGACAAACCATTTTTTATTTCGTAAATTTTCCATGCGGTTTTAATTGAATAATACGTAAAGTTAATTCATAACTTATTTATTCCGGCAGAATAGTGTTAATATTTAACTTTATTTCATCCCATTTTTCTTTAGATAAGTTTGTTCCTACCACCTGAATAACATTTCCTGCTAAAATAGAACCGATTTGGGCGCACTTTTCAAGTGAATAACCGCATGTAAGCCCATATAAAAAACCGGCAGAAAAGTAATCACCTGCTCCGGTAGTATCGACAACTTTTTCTACTTCTATTGCCGGTACATGCGTAGTACAGGTTCCTTTTTTTATGAGGGAGCCTTGTGAGCCTATTTTTACAATAGCTACACTACACATTCTGGAAATTTCATTTAGTGCCTCTGCGGGTTCTTTTCCGGTTAATGCTTTGGCCTCCTCTTCATTGGCAAATACAATATCAGCATATTTATTGACTAATAGAGTAAAAAACTCTAAATCATTTTCCACAATATTATAACTTGATAAGTCCAGGCAAATTTGCAGCCCAGCTTCTTTGGCAAGTTCAATTGCACGTAAAATCATAGTGTGATCCTGTACAAGATATCCTTCAATATAAAGATAAGTATATCCTTTAAACAGGTCGGGAGTCAGGTCTTCTGCTTTCAAAGCAGCAGCGGCGCCCAGATAAGTTCCAAAAGTTCGTTCTCCGTCAGGGGTAATAAATGTAGAAGCCACACCCGAAGGTAAATCAGATACTAACAGTTTTTCTTCAATATCATTTTCAATACAATTTTCTTTAAAGAAATTACCATAATTGTCTTCACCTATTTTGCCGATAAAACCGGTTTTTGCTCCCATACATGCTAAGCCCAGAATCGTGTTTGCTGCAGACCCTCCGGTAGCCAGGTGGGTAGGCATTGTAGAAAATAAATTATTTATCTCTTCCAGTTTTTTTTCATCAATAAGTTGCATGCTTCCTTTGGGCAAACCCACTTTCTGTAGAGTAGTTTCGTCTTCTAACACAGCCAGCACATCTATCAAAGCGTTGCCTATACCTATAATTTTATCCATTTCCTTATTTTTTTTGCAAATATATTGCATATTTCAAAATATCCTATTACTTTTGCATCGCATTTGTGAAAAAACATTCTTCCTTAGCTCAGTTGGTTAGAGCATCTGACTGTTAATCAGAGGGTCCTTGGTTCAAGTCCAAGAGGAAGAGCAGGAAAGGCAAATGTATATTCTTCCTTAGCTCAGTTGGTTAGAGCATCTGACTGTTAATCAGAGGGTCCTTGGTTCAAGTCCAAGAGGAAGAGCAGGAAAATCAGGCAGTTAAAATTAATTTTTAGCTGCCTGATTTGTTTTTATAACTAGCTTTACACCTATTACAAGAGGGATGATTTTAATTTAAGGTAACCAGATAAAAAGGGTTGCATAATTGTTTATAATGGAAAGAATTAAAAAAACTTAACTTGGATGTAACTAAACAAATTCTTCAATATAGAGTCAACAGTTTCCATGAAGAGTTTAAAATGTATTTTAAGGAGTTCATCCCCGGTTTATAAAAATTTATTTACTTCTCACCCGGAACTTTTTTACCGGATAAACCATATAGGGTTTTATGGATTCTATCCTGTAGTCGTAATTTTGTACTTGTAATATTGTGTAGGAACATGTAAGAGTATAGCTTTTTTGATTTTAATGCTGACAACTATCTCCAATAAACTATTGCTTTTTGTCATAGCATTTTGTTTGAAAACACAGAAGAATTATTTATTAAAGAATAAGTTCTGTAAATATAAGATAGATTATACTTTGGATAACACTCCATATTTTCCGATTTTATCCATCTTCAGTTCCTCTAAAAACACTACCTTTGTAGCTTATAGAAAGAATAAGTTCAGAATTTTATGGAAAAGAAATTTAAAAGGACTACAGTAACAGCCGCGTTACCTTATGCAAATGGGCCGGTACATATCGGGCATCTGGCCGGTGTATATGTTCCGGCAGATATTTATGTTCGTTATTTACGGTTGAAAAAACAAGATGTAATTTTTGTAGGAGGATCAGACGAACACGGAGTTCCTATTACAATCCGGGCAAAAAAAGAGGGTGTTACACCACAAGATATAGTAGACAGGTATCACCAGATAATTAAAAAATCATTTGAAGAGTTTGGTATTTCCTTTGATATTTACTCTCGTACCACTTCTAAAACCCATCATGAGCTGGCATCCGGTTTTTTTAAAACTATCCATGAAAAAGGTGGTTTTATCGAACAAAGCACTATGCAGTATTATGACGAAGAAGCCAAACAATTTCTGGCAGACCGCTATATCACAGGAGAGTGCCCACACTGTCATTCCGAAGGTGCCTATGGTGACCAATGTGAAAAGTGCGGAACCTCACTTGCCCCAACAGATTTGGTAAACCCAAAAAGTGCCATCAGTGGTAGTAAACCGGTTCTTCGGGAAACCAAACATTGGTATCTTCCCTTAGACCAGCACGAAGCCTGGCTTCGTCAATGGATATTGGAAGATCACAAAGAGTGGCGTCCTAACGTATATGGGCAGTGTAAGTCGTGGTTGGATATGGGGCTTCAACCCCGTGCGGTGAGCCGTGATTTGGATTGGGGAATACCCGTTCCGGTAGAAGGAGGTGAAGGAAAAGTGCTGTATGTGTGGTTTGATGCTCCAATTGGATATATTTCCAATACCAAAGAATTATTGCCCGATTCATGGGAAACCTGGTGGAAAGATAAAGATACCCGTTTAGTCCATTTCATTGGAAAAGATAATATTGTATTTCACTGTATTGTGTTCCCTGCTATGTTGCAGGCAGAAGGAAGTTACATACTTCCCGACAATGTGCCGGGTAATGAATTCCTGAATCTGGAAGGAGATAAAATATCTACTTCCCGTAATTGGGCTGTGTGGCTGCACGAATACCTGCGGGAATTTCCCGGTAAACAGGATGTACTACGATATGTACTGACCGCCAATGCTCCTGAAACAAAAGATAATGATTTTACCTGGAAAGACTTTCAGGCACGTAATAACAATGAATTAGTTGCCGTATTCGGAAACTTTGTAAATCGTGCATTAGTGCTTACCTGGAAATATTTTGATGGAAAAGTGCCTGTATTGGGTGAACTAACAGATTATGATAAAGATACCCTGACAGAATTTGCCAATGTAAAAGGAGAAGTGGAAAAACTGTTAGACACTTTTAAATTCAGGGATGCCCAAAAAGAAGCCATGAATCTGGCACGCATCGGCAATAAATACCTGGCTGATACCGAACCCTGGAAGCTGGCTAAAACGGATATGGGACGTGTAGCAACTATTCTTAACATCAGTCTTCAGTTAGTAGCTAACCTGGCTATTGCGTTTGAACCTTTTTTACCTTTCAGTGCTGCCAGGCTTAGAAATATGCTAAATATGAAAGAGTTTGATTGGAAAGAACTGGGACAAACCAATCTTCTGCCCGACAATTATCAATTAAATAAAGCCGAACTTTTATTTGAAAAGATAGAAGATGAAGTGATAGAATCACAGGTGCAAAAACTATTGAATACTAAAAAAGAAAACGAAGGCTCCGCCTATAAAGCCAATCCGGTTCGTGAAAACATTGATTTTGATGATTTTACCAAATTGGATATCCGGGTCGGAACTGTGCTGGAATGTCAGAAAGTTCCGAAAGCAGATAAACTACTTCAATTTAAAATTGACGACGGGTTAGAAACCCGTACGATTGTTTCGGGAATTGCTCTCTATTATCAACCCGAAGAATTGATAGGCAAACAAGTCTGTTTTATTGCGAATCTGGCTCCCCGTAAACTAAGGGGTATCGTAAGCGAAGGCATGATTCTTTCTGCAGAGAATAAAGATGGTACGCTTGCAGTGATTATGCCCCAAAAGGAAGTAAATCCGGGAAGCGAAGTAAAATAATGAATGGCAGAAACGCTCAAAGAAAAAACTACAAAAGGGATAATATGGAGCTTCATTGATAAGTTTGGGCAACAGATTATCTATTTAATATCCGGGATTATCTTAGCAAGAATCCTCACGCCAAACGATTACGGTCTGGTGGGGGGAATTGCTATTTTTATTGCACTGGCATCCATCCTCACTGATAGTGGTTTTTCAAGAACTTTAATCAATAAGCAAGTAGTAAGACAGGAAGAATATTCAACGGTTTTTTACTTCAACTTAGTAATCAGTTTAATTATCTATACCTTACTCTTTCTATGTGCTCCTTTCATAGCCGGTTTCTACAAAGAACCACGTCTGATTCTTATCGTTCGGGTTCATGGCCTGATTGTTGTATTTAATGCAATCTCTATTATTCAGAACGTTTTACTTGCTAAGAAACTTGATTTTAAATCACAGGCCCGTTATGCTTTGGTTGCCTTAACTTTTTCTACCCTGATTGCCCTTACACTGGCTTACCGGCAAATGGGAGTGTGGGCATTGGTGGCACAGCCGTTTTTCTTTTTCTTGATAAAATCACTACTTCTATGGGGTTTTTCGGATTGGCGACCCGGTCTGGTTTTCAGGTGGCATATTATAAAGAATCTGTTTGCATTTGCCAATAAACTCATTGCTGCCAGTCTTATAAATGCATTCTTTAATTATATTTATTATCCCATCATTGGATATTTTTTCAATGTCTCCCAATTAGGATATTACGTACAGGCAAACAGATACCATGAAATTCCATCCAATTTAGTGAGTAATACTTTTCGTGCCGTTGTTGCACCGGTTTTTGCAGAGGTCAAAGAAGATAATGTACGTCTGAAAAGAGTATTGAGTAAAAATATTCAGCTTATCTCTTTTATTATCTTTCCGGTTATGTGTGTATTTATTACAATAGCCGAACCATTCTTCCTGGTTTTGTTTAAAGAGAAATGGTTGCCTTCTGTTCCACTTTTTCAGGTGCTTTGCATAGGAGGTATGTTTACTCCTTTTGGCTTTATAATGAATGAACTATTCATTGCAAAAGAGCGTTCGGATATCTATTTAGGAATAGAAATAGCCAAAAAAGCTATTTTAGTGGGGTTAATAATGGCTCTGTTTTATTTTGGGCTTATTGGCCTGGCAGCCAGTTGGAGTATATATGCCTTTATTGCTTTACTGATTTATCTTTATTATACTTCCGGAACGATTGAATATACCTTTTGGAATTTTATAAAAGACTCATTAGGCTATTTTTTAATAAGTGTGGTTACCTGTGGCATAGCGGGGTATATATCAAGGTACATACCTAATAACTATTTCCTGATACTGTTTAACGTGTTTTTTGTAGGTATAATTTATATTTTGGTTTGTTATCTGTGCAGGCTAGAAGCTTGTCGCGAAGTTTTTACCCGCGTGTTAAATAAAAAAGTAGTATAGATTTGTTTTTACTGTGTAAAGATTAGATTTGATATTTAATAAAGACTTATGAAATATGCTCCTGTTTTATTGTTTGTATACAATCGTCCCCTACATGTGAAGGAGGCCATACAGTCTTTGCAAAAAAATAAGCTGGCCCGCGAAAGTGAGCTTTTTATTTTTTCTGATGGAGCAAAAGATAGCATGCAAGCCAGTGCAGTTCAGGAAGTCCGGGCATATATTCATTCTATCAAAGAGGGATTTGCTAAAATAACTATCCTGGAACGGGAACAGAATTGGGGACTGGCCCGGAACATTATAGATGGAGTTTCTACATTAGTTCATCAATATGGACGTGTCATTGTTTTGGAAGATGATTTAATTGTCTCCCCTTATTTCCTTACCTTTATGAATGATGCCCTGGAAGTATATAAAGATGAGCCTAAAGTCGGGCATATTCATGGATGTGAATTTTTTCAGGATGAAAGTTTGCCCGAAACGTTCCTTATTAAATTTACCGGAAGCTGGGGATGGGCTACCTGGGAGCGTGCCTGGAAATATTTTAATCCCGACGGAAAAGCACTTTTAAAACAACTCCATGAAAAAAAGCTTACCTATGCCTTTGATTTTAATGGCTCTTATGGTTTTACACGGATGCTTTATAACCAAACTATCGGTAAAAATAACTCATGGGCCATTCGCTGGAATGCCAGTCTGTTTTTACATAATATTTTGTCGCTCAATGTAGGTCGTTCTTTAGTGCAGAACAGAGGTTTTGATGGTAGTGGAACAAACTGTGGAGCAGACGATATCTATACTACCTCTTTTTCCAAACAGGGGATTGTGGTCAACAAAATAGAGCCCATTCAGGAAAATCTGCAAGCAAGGAAAAGTATAGAACAATACTACAGAAAAACAAATTCTTTCAGGGCAAAAGCTCTCCGCCGTATTAAGCGTATCCTAAAAGGTGATTTTAGTGCATAAAGTATAAATAATAACCACCTCTCTTTTCTATTGGTAGGAGAAACGTTTCTTATATTTATTTTTCTCTTCAGCATCTACCTGGGTTCAGGGAAATCCGAGCCTGGTGAAAAAATCTCCTGGGATAAAGTTTCTGGCCTGTTCCTTTTTCATTTCCGGAAGCGTATTTTTGTTAATCTGTAGTTAAAAAGCTTTCATGTTTTTTTATTAAAAAACCGTTTATTTTATCATTTAGTCTTCCTTAAATTGAGTATTTTTGCAGAAATCGTTATTTATGAGAGTTGTAATCATTAATACATCCGAACGTATTGGAGGTGCTGCTATTGCTGCCCGGCGTCTTATGGAGTCATTGAAAAATAATGGCATAAAAGTAAAGATGCTGGTACGTGATAAGCAGACGGATGAATTGAATGTAGTTAAGCTTAGTCCATCCTGGAAGAATATCTGGAATTTTTTCTGGGAAAGATGCGTTCTATGGATTATTAACCGGTTCAAGAAGGAAAATATCTTTGCTGTGGATATTGCCAATACTGGCAGGGATGTCACCAATTTACCCGAATTTAAACAAGCGGATATTATACACCTGCATTGGATAAATCAGGGAATGTTATCTTTGAAAGACATAAAGAAAATAATAGATTCCGGTAAACCCATTGTGTGGACCATGCATGATATGTGGCCATGTACAGGCATTTGCCATTATGCAAGAAACTGTAATTATTATCAGACACACTGCCATAACTGCCAGTATCTTTATAAACAAGGAGGGAAAAAAGATATTTCATTCCGTACTTTTGCTAAGAAAGAAAAACTTTATAAAAATGCAGATATCACCTTTGTGACTTGTAGTGATTGGTTAAGAAAAGAAGCGGAGAAAAGCGCCTTGTTAACCGATAAGCAAATTGTACGCATTCCTAATCCTATAAACACCAACTTATTTAAACCTAAAAATAAGGAAGAGATACGGAAAAAAATGAACCTCCCTTTAGATAAAAAACTTTTGCTTTTTGGAAGTCTTAAAATTACAGATAAGCGCAAAGGGGTTGATTACTTTATTGAAAGCTGTCATTTATTGGTAGAAAAATACCCTGAATTGAAAGAGTCACTTGGGGTAGTTGTTTTTGGGAATCAGTCTGACTATTTGCAGCAGTTAATTCCTTTCCAAACGTTTTCGCAAGCCTACGTTACCAGTGAAAAAGATATTGTAGACATATACAATGCCGTTGATATCTTTGTAATTCCTTCTTTGGAAGATAACCTGCCGAATACTATTATGGAAGCTATGGCCTGTGGAATTCCCTGTGTAGGTTTTGATAGCGGAGGTATTCCGGAGATGATAGATCATCTACACAATGGATATGTGGCTGAATATAAATCGGCTGTGGATTTTGCCAATGGTATTTATTGGACGCTCAAAGAGAGTGAATATAAAAGCTTAAGCGAACAGGCCCACCGCAAAGTTTTATCCAGTTATACCGAAAGCATTATTGCCAGGAAATACATACAGGTTTACAATAAAGTGACCGGTACACATGAATAGTCCACGCCAACCACGTTTCTCTATTGTCACTGTTACCTATAATGCCGGAAATGTATTGGAAAGTACCCTACTCAGCGTTATCCGGCAAACTTATCCCTATATTGAGTATATCATTATTGACGGAGGGTCTACGGATGGAACCCTGAATATCATAGATACTTATAAAGCTTCTTTGGCCTGTGTAATAAGCGAGCCCGATAAAGGGCTCTACGACGCCATGAATAAAGGAATACGCGAAGCTACCGGAGATTACATCTGTTTTTTAAATGCCGGTGATACTTTTCATACAAACCATACCCTTCAGCAAATAGTAGATTCCATAAGGGGCTCTTCCGGACAATTTCCTGACATTTTGTATGGCGAAACAGCTATTGTAGATAGTAAGCGGAATTTCTTATATATGCGTGGATTGTCCGCTCCCGAAACTCTTACCTGGAAAAGTTTTAAACAAGGAATGTTGGTATGTCATCAGGCGTTTTTTGTGAATACAGGTTTGGTGGAATCTTATGATTTACAATATCGCTTCTCTTCCGATTTTGATTGGTGTATCCGTATGCTTAAAAAAGCGAAGCATATTCATAATACCCACCTTATTTTAATTGATTATCTGAAAGAGGGTATGACTACTCAGAACCATAAAGCCTCTTTGAAAGAACGCTTCCGGATTATGGTCAAGTATTATGGTTGGACTTCTACTATACTACATCATGCCTGGTTTATCGTTCGCTTACTATTCAAGCCGGAAAAATAATGTTATTCCGGTTAGTATTTGTAGATACAAAAATTAAAAGTCAGTTCAGGTACTATAATCGGGCCAATTAGTTTTGTAGATCTTGATCAAAGTACTCTGATCGGATAAATCAGTTTTGTTAAGTCCAATCAAAGTACTCTGATTGGGTAAATCAATTTTGAAAACACCGATCCGGATAATCGGACTGTTTTTTGCAGGATTCCGTTAGTTTGGGTAGATAAATAAGGTATGGTTCGTATACGGGTTACTCTATAAATGACTTTTCAGATTTATGTTTTTCCATTTAAATCTGTCTGCATCCGGTAGAATACCTTTGTTAGGTATATTTTTGTTTCTGGTATTGAATCAGCTATTTTTCAATAGCCTTGTGAGTCGTAAAATAAATAATAAACTGGTTTACACTATAAATTAATTATCCTTATTCGGGAATCCGTATATAGATAGAGGTTCGTTTTACAACTATTACTGTCAAAGAGTAAAGTATCGGGTGTTTTTTAAGCAAAATAAAGAGACAACCTCCTTGGGAGACTGTCTCTTTTTGGGAATTATCTGTACTTTTCTTTTCGTATGGATATAATAAAATCCTTATTGCTTGCTGAGTTTGTTTTTACGTAAGTATAAAAATAAAGCTATAAGCAAAGCTATGAAAAGAATTGCTAATGCAATATAAGCAATAGTTTCCGTAACCTTTACGGAAGTGGGTTTGAATATAAATTCTATTTCATGTTCTCCCGCAGGCACCTGCATAATTCTGAAAATGTAATCAGCCCTGCCATAGTTGGCTTCTTTTCCATCTATATATACCCTCCAACCCGGATAATAGATTTCAGAGAAAACAACCACTCCATCTTCAGAGTTGGACGTTTTATAGATGAGCTGATTGGGTTCATAAGAAATTAGTTCTATGGTAGAGAGTGAATCTTTGTAGGAAGTTTGAACTCCATTCAGAAGTGTCTGGAACTTTTTGTCTACCAAGGCAGTTTCCTGTGGGTTAATGGCATCAATCCCCTCAATTTCTTCATTTGCATTGTTTACATATTGAATGTTTTCTACAAACCATGCGTTTCCAAACGCATATGGGTTTAGAATGGGTACGGTTCTTCCTTCTGCTGCAGGTAAAATAAAATATTTGGTATTCAGCATATTCAACACCGGGAAACCTTCCGGACTAACCTCTTCCATATTTCCGCCGGTTTGTACAATGGACTGACGAAGAAACTGCATTTCACCACTGATATGATATTCAATTAATTCCTGATAACGACGTAGTTTTGCAGCATGATATCCACCCACACTTTTATGCCAGTAGGAAGTATTGTTTTCCTGAAAAGTATTAGTTGCCATATTCAGTACCCGGTAATCCAGCGAAGGGTCTTGCAATATATATTCGTCGGTGGGTGTCTTGGTAAACGTATAGGTTTGTTGTATCTTTTCGGTAAATTGATCGTCCGATAAATACCTTTTATTGATATTCCACATATCTGCCAGGCATAAAACAGCGATGGCAACAATCAGCCATTGACAACGTAACTTTCCTTTGTAATAGAGAAAAAGCAGTGCGCTACCAATTAAAATAATAATAAAACTTCTCCAGGTATCTGCTGTAAAAATGCTGATTCGCATCTCTTCCAGAGAACTCAGGAAAGGTGCCAGGTGCTCTGCAGGCAGACCCGCCTGAAATGCTTGTAGTTCGGAAGTAGATAGATAAGAAGAGAAAAATACGCGGGGCATCAGGGCAAACAACAAAGCAATTCCCCCGGTAAGTCCAAAACTTATGTAGAAGTATTTAATTTTTTCTTTCAGTACGTGGGGGTTCGTAACAATCTCTTTTAGTGCCATAATGGCTAAAAGAGGAATAGTGAATTCGGCAATTACTAAGATGGAGGTTACAGCCCTGAATTTGTCATACATGGGAATGTAGTCGAGGAAAAAGTCGGTGAAACCCATAAAGTTTTTTCCCCAGGCCAACAGGATAGATAAGATAGTAGCTGCCAGCAAGGCCCACTTCATAGGGCCTTTTACCAGAAAAAGTCCTAAAATAAAAAGCATCATTACAAAAGCACCTACATAAACCGGGCCCGAAGTAAAGGGTTGTTCTCCCCAATATTGCCCGATTTGACCGTATAAACTGCCATAAATGGGATTGGCCTTTTGCATGGCTTTTTCATTCAGGGCCAAAGGAACAGAAGCTCCTCCTTTTACATTCGGAACCAGTAAGGAAAAGGTTTCCCCGATTCCGTAACTCCACTGGGTGATGTAACTTCTTTCGAGTCCACTTTTTGTCTGGTCTTCGGAAGCTGGTTTTATCAACTCCGGTTTTCCACGCATCGTCTCTTTGCTATACTCATAGGTATGATAAAGGGTAGAAACATTGGTAAGAATACCAATAAGGGCTGCAATGGCCACTACGCCGGATGCTTTGAAAAATCCCGGAAGTTGTTTTTTCCGGTAAGCCTCTACAAAGAAAGCAATCACCATAAATAGAAT
>Ga0192240_10543_pt1 | contig 14828 bp, 10 predicted proteins | sample Koala_Koa27_H3_FD_131237 | JGI IMG/M metagenome (GOLD analysis project Ga0192240, IMG submission 131237) | Enriched cells from koala feces incubated with labeled cellulose particles, San Francisco Zoo, California, United States - Koala_Koa2-7_H3 ...
AAGTGTGTGATCCGCGATAAAAACCGTCCCTGCGTCCTGGTGTGGTCCATGGGAAATGAGTCCGGTTACGGCTGCACCTTTGAGAATGCCCTGGCCTGGACCAAGAGTTTCGACCAGACGCGCCTGACTCACTATGAGGGTTCACTCCACCGCCCGCGCAACCCGATCGGCGGAAAGAACGACTACTCCAACATTGACCTGCGCAGCCGTATGTATGCCTCCATTCCGGAGATGCATGCGTATCTGCAGAATAATCCGGATAAACCGTTTGTACAGTGCGAGTATATCCATGCCATGGGCAACGGTCCCGGAGATATTGAAGACTATTATGAACTGGAGGAGATGTACGATACCTACGTGGGCGGTTTTGTCTGGGAGTGGTGCGACCACGGCGTCTACATGGGAAAGACCAACAGCAGACATAAAAAGTTCTACTATGGCGGAGATTTCGGAGAGTATCCGCATGACGGTAATTTCTGCATGGACGGCCTGGTTTATCCGGACCGGACGCTCTCGGTCGGCATTAAAGAGTACAAGAATGTACACCGCCCGGTGCGTGTGAAGCTGGCGGATGCTGCTGCAGGAAAATATATTCTTCAGAACAACCTGGATTTCCTGAATCTGAAAGATGCTCTTTACCTGACCTGGTCCGTCTGGTGCGACGGTGACCTGATTTCAGAGGGAGAGGTGCATGATCCGGAAATCCTGGATGTGGCGCCGAGGACGAAAAAGGAAGTCACGCTTCCGATCGAGGTGCCGGTGGGGGAGGGCAAGGCCTACGTCATGATCCGCTCCCACAAGCTGAAAGCAGACTGGTTCAGGGAAGAGGGATTTGAGCTTGGCTTTGATCAGCTCTTCTTAAACGACGCGCCGACGAAAAAGCTGACAGGGCTTCTGGCTTCCGAGGGCGCCGGCGAAAAGGCAGTTACCTACAGTGAAGACGAGCGTTACGTATATATCGAGGGTCAGGATTTTTCCTATACCTTTAATAAGCTGACCGGCGTGATCGGCAGGATTGTATATAAGAACCACAGCTTTATGGACGATCCGATGGAATTAAATATCTGGCGTGCCCCGACGGACAATGACCGGATCGTTAAGAAGTTGTGGTATGAAGCAGGGTATGACTGCATGCAGACCCGGACCTATAGCAACGAGTTCGAGAGTATGGAGGACGGCAGCCTGAAGATCTCGACAGTTTCCGCTATGGCTCCGGTATTCCGCCAAAAGTATCTTGATTTCGAGATTACCTGGATGATCCGGCCGGACGGCACCATTGACGTGCATTTTGAGGTGGAGCGCGACGCAGTGATGCGCGGCATTTATGCGCCGTACTTTAATCATCCGGAATTGACGGTGGATCAGCACGGGATTGAGAACAACTTCGAAATCCACGAAGCTTACCTGCCGCGCCTGGGCATCCGCCTGCATTTGCCTAAAAACATGTGCAAGGTCGAGTATTACGGCTATGGTCCTTACGAGAGCTACATCGATAAGCATCAGGCCAGCTGGTTCGGAAAGTTTGACGCCCATGTGGCGGCGATGCATGAGGATTACATTCGGCCGCAGGAGAACGGCAGCCATTACGGCTGTGAATATGTCACCGTGGCGGACCGGACGCATCGGCTTTCCGTCTACAATGAGACGCCGTTTTCTTTCAACCTCTCCCAGTACACTGCAGAGGAGCTGACGAAGAAAGCGCACAACTATGAGCTGGAGAAATCCGGCCAGACGATTTTCTGCCTCGATTATCGGCAGAGCGGCATCGGTTCCGGGAGCTGCGGACCGCAGCTGGCGAAGAAGTATCGCCTGAACGATACGCATTACAGCTTCGGGTTCCATATCCGGCCGGAGGAGCTGTAAAAACGAGAAACGCATGGATATCGAAGATGCTTTTAAAAGTATTTTTACAGTAAAATTATAACCAGATCAAGCCCGCGCGGATAAGGGAACCCTTATCCGTGCGGGTTTCTTTTTAATACTCTTAAATTCATTCACAAATCGAAATGATAAAATAGAAAAATTCTTTCTTCAAACAGAGTACTTCCTGCTCTGAGAACCCAATTTTTTTCATATTTCAAAAATTTACATCAATCTTACGTTATGTACAGGAGAAATTTTACATACCTGTAGTAGCTTAATGTTGATATAAGGGTGAAAACAGTGAGATGGCAAATTTCATATTTGCGCAGTCGGACTTTTGCAAAGCGGATCAAAAATGAAGCACTGGCGATCTGATTCACGAGCTGAAAATCTATGGGTATCATAATTCTGTAAGAGTTTTAATTTCAATATGAAAGAGAATGAGAAAGGAAATCGAGATGAACAAGAGAAGTAACTCCCTGTCGTTTTTCAGGCATAGAACATCTTTATGTGCTGTTTTGCTGGTTGGAGTAACGTCATTGATGGCTTTGAGTGCCTGTGCCGGTACTTCAAATCAAAGCACATCGAAAGTGGACGGGCTGGATGCGTTGGGTACGGTACAGGTTATTTCCCGTGAGGACGGTTCCGGCACGCGGAATGCTTTTGCACAGCTGCTCGGATTTGACGACAGTGAAGATGAGGCAAAGTCTGACCGGACGACGGAGGACGCTGTGATTGCGGAGGACGCAGAAGCGGTGATTGCCGCGGTGCGCGTGGAAGAGTCCGCAATCGGTTATATTTCCATGGGTTCTCTGGATAATTTGGAAAATGAAACAGTACTTTCCGTCGACGGCGTTGCAGACACGATAGAGAACGTAAAAAAAGGAAGCTATACCATAAGCCGTCCGTTTCTTTTGGCCTGGAGTGGAAGCCTGAGTGATCTGGAAGAAGATTTTCTGACCTACATAGACGGAAAAGGACAGAACATTGTGGGAGAATCCTATGTGACGGTCGGCGAAAGCACCACATTCCTTTCCGGGCAGTATGCGGGAACGATTACTATACACGGTTCCACATCCGCGGCACCTCTGCTGGAGGAGCTGGCGGCGGAATATATGGAGATCAATACAAATGCAGTCGTCGAGGTGGTGGCGACTGATTCTACTTCTGGTTTAAACGATGCAATGCAGGGTGCCTGTGACTTCGGCGCGGCTTCCAGGGAACTGAAAAGTTACGAGGAGGAACTGCTGGATTATCAAATATTTGCCTACGATGGTATTGCGGTGATTGTCAATGAAGCAAATCCGCTGACGGATGTGACCGCGGAGGAACTGGCGGATTTGTTTACCGGAGAGATTGAAAACTGGGATGAAATAAACGCCGGGAGAGAATAAGTTCAGGAGAAGCAGGCAGATAAGGTATACGAAAAAAGAGTTTGGATAGAAAATTGCCTGTACAAATAGAAAAATAACGAAAACAGAAGATGTGTATGAAGTAAAGATACGATAAATCCAGAAAAGTAATACACGAAGGGAGAAAAGAAAATGAATGAGACAGTCCAGATTATTTTCGGATTATGCGGCGGCCTGGCCATATTTATTTTCGGAATGAATATGATGAGTGACTGCCTGCAAAAAGCAGCCGGTGAGAAGATGAAGGGAATCCTGGCGCTTCTGACAAAAAACCGTATTTTAGGCGTGATCGCAGGTGCGCTGGTGACAGCGGTTCTGCAGAGCAGCAGCGCCACAACAGTGATGGCGATCGGATTCGTCAGCGCGGGATTGATGACGCTGCCTCAGGCAATCCCCATTATTCTCGGTGCCAATATCGGTACAACGATGACAGCGCAGATTATCGCTTTTAAGATTACGAACTATATTTATGTCTTTGTCTTTGCCGGGTTTATCATCGCTTTTATCACAAAAAACGAAAAAATACGGAATATCGGCCAGACGATTTTTGCATTCGGTCTTCTTTTCCTTGGAATTGAGACGATGGGAGACGTCATGAAGCCGTTGGCTTCCAGTCCGGTTTTTACTCAACTGATCGGGCAGGTGGCAAATGTTCCGATCCTCGGCGTGGCCGTGGGTACGCTGATGACGCTGGTGGTGCAGAGCAGCAGCGCCACTATTGCCGTGCTGCAGAATTTTGCCTCGCAGGCAGGACCGGACGGCGTGACCAGTATACTGGGGCTGACCGGTGCCATTCCGATTCTGCTGGGCGATAATATCGGTACCACGATCACCGCATTGCTTGCCTCCATCGGGCAGTCGCGGGATGCGAAGCGGACGGCCGTGGCGCATACGGTATTTAATGTCTCCGGCGCAGTGATCTTTATCTGGTTTGTCAAACCGTTTGCAAAGCTCATTCAGTACATATCGCCCAAGGGTGCGGAGGTAGATGTGATCTCCCGTCAGATTGCCAATGCGCACACGGTGTTCAATATTACGATGACCATCATCTGGGTCTGCCTGCTCGGACTTCTGATCAGGATCGTAATGAAAATTGTGCCGGATGGAAAAGCAGGAGAAGTAGATCTGTCTACACCGGTTTATCTGGATAAAAATGTGATTCATCAGCCTGCGGCGGCACTCCGTCTGGTAGCCAAGGAAGTTCTCCGCTGCAGCGATATGGTAAAAACCATGCTGGTGGATGTGACCGGTATGGTCCGTGATAATAACGCCAATATCATGAAGAATGTGGAAAAATATAAGAAAGCGTTAAATGATATGGATGGCGAGATCAACGATTATATTGCGGAGCTTTTCTCTTCCGGTACTCTGACGGAGCAGCAGGCCTCCCAGACCGCGCGGCTTCTATGCGTGCTCAGTGATGTGACCAGGATGGGTAACCTTTCCGCGGATATGGCGGACGCCGTCTGGGATAAAGCGGAGAAAAAATATGTCTTTTCCGAGGCGGCCGACCAAGATATCGGAGACTGTTTAAAAAAGATTTCCGGTATGTATGAGGATTCCATGGCAGCGATGGCCCGCGGGGATTTTGAGACGCTCGCCGATATTCTGCGGAATAATGAGGAAATCCTGAATCTGGATGTGGATCTGCGGCAGTCCCACATGCAGCGTGTGCAGGCCGGACTGTGCAAAAAGGAAATGACTGCTCCGTTTACCCAGATTTTAAACTGCATTGACCGCATGGGCAACGGCTGTGTCAATCTGGCGGAGGGCGCTCTGAATCAGATGAATTTCTGCTACTTCATCGGGGAGGCGGAAGAATGATCTGTCTGTTGGAGGAGCAGCTGCCGGAGGTGGATCTGGAGACTGCAAAGCGCGCCGTTTCCCCGGCAGTATTTTTAACTACGGAAAGAGAGTGCAGCGACCTGTTCAAAGCGCTCTCTGTGCACGTGGAAATGGAAACTTCTCTTTCTGAAATCTGTTTCTGCAAGGCGGAAAGCCAGCAGGATTGTTTGTACGGGACACTGGCTGTCCCGCGGATTCTTGATGTCCTGGGAAAGCGGCATCAGATTGCCTATGTAGTCACGGAGCGATATCTGATTTTTATCGATAATACGGATTTTACCGAGCGGATGATCCGGCAGATCCGCGTAAAACGGGCACAGCAGCGCATGCGGAGAGAGCGCTTTCTGTACTATTTCATGTTGGAACTGATGGCGAAGGACTCCGTCCTTCTGGAAACATATGAAAACGCGCTGATGGATATGGAGGATGAGATAAGCAATGATGCTCCGGAAAATTTTCTAAGCCGCCTTCAGCCCCTGCGCAAGCAGCTTCTGACACTGCGCGGATATTATGATCAGCTTATGGACATGGCGCGGGAACTGGAGGAGAACGAGGACCGCTATTTCGCAAAAAAACAGCTGAAGTATTTCAACACGATTGCGGACCGTGCGGAGCGCCAGAAGGACCGGGTGAGCACACTCTTAGAGTATGCCCAGCAGGTCCATGACGCTTATCAGGCTACGGTGGACAGCCGCCAGAACTCCAATATGCAGTTTCTGACGGTTATATCTACCATCTTTTTCCCGCTGACCCTGATCACCGGATGGTATGGGATGAATTTTGAAAATATGCCTGAGTTAAAGCATGGGTATCCGATCGTGGTGCTGCTGAGCCTGGCGGTGCTGGCGATCTGTATCGGAATTTTTAAAAAGAAGAAGATTTTATAGGAAATCTGCAGCACATTTTTCTAATGTGTAGAGAAGATATAACATTTTATTTCTTATCTGGCTGGTTCATCTCATAGGAAAGAATCAACCATAGCCTGTCTTTATAGTCATCAAACTCATCCTGCAGGAGGGAGTTGATTTTTTTGAAACGGTATACGAGCGAAGTACGGTGCATCTCCATGGTCTCCGCTGTGGCGACGAGATTTCGCTCATGAGTCAGATACATATATAAAGTGTACGCAAGTTCGGAATGATGTGCCTCGTCATATTCCAGTAGTAATTTCATCTTTGGATGGCAGAATACTTCCGGCGATTCATTCAGCGTAAAAATATTCAATATATGTTCCAAGTAGTAGTCCTTATAAAAGAACAGATCCGGCTCCGCATGGCTGCATACACCCAGCTCAATGGACCGCAGCGCCTGGTTGTAATATTCTTCAAAGCTCAGGATATCCTGAAAACAGTTGCTTAAACCGGCATACAACCCGTTTTCCAGGCAGAATTGCCGTGCTGTTTCCAGATATTCCGGGGAAATCAGCTGTTTGGCAAGGATGTTAAGGATGCAGACAACCTGTCCGTTATATATGATAACTTTTGAGTGCGGGAATCTGCTTTCTATCATGTTGCGGACCTGTACCGGATTCACGGTATGAACGCTTCTGGCGAGCTCAAAAACCATGCAGTACATATTGCCGGAGAATTCACTGGACACATATTGCATGTGATATAATTCGCTCCGCGGAGCGGCTATTTTTTTGTCCAGAAGATCTTTTAGAAAATATTCGTAATTGAAGCCTCTGGAATTATGAATAAACGAGTCTTTCCTCATCTGGAGATCGATAAACTTCTTTAGAACAAGGAGCATTTCACTGTCCGGAGATTTAAAGGGACGGTTTGCGGCGGATACCACAATATGCCCGAGGTTTTTCTGTGTATTGATCGAGCAGTAGAGCTGGTCATATCCCAGTTCCTCATTATATGCCTGTATCGGAATCTCACTTTTCATTACATGGCTGTGAATGTTGTGCCGGTCGGCCATTTTAAAATCTGCTTTTGTAAATCCTTTATTTATTACAACATCGCTTTCGATATTCAGCTCCCGGATGGCTTCCCAGGTAGCTGCAACCAGGTTGTAGCCGCCGTCAAATACAAAGATAGGATTATGCAGGACATTGTAGGAATATTCCACCGCATCCTGCAAACCGTTTTCAAAAGACAGGAATTCCAGAAGGGTCTGCCCAAACATGCCGATGCCGCACTGGGAGTTAAAGAAATTCTGCAGACTTGTATAGACAGCGCTTACATCCTCCGCCTCAATCAGAAGCAGGCTTATCTCTTTCGGGAACTGCTCCGCCAGAGCCGGCAGATCAGAGCCTGTCTGTGCAATGTAAAGCATATGTATATTTTCTGTCACATTTCCGAACCGGATATCATCATCCGCAGTACAGGTATACAGCAGATGATCCATGTGCGGTGCGGGGGCACCGCTCCATTTGTCCCATCCGGTCAGGCAGTGCCTTCCGTCTGAGTTTGTGAGTAAATTGGGCATGGAAGAAAACAGGTGCTGAATATTTTTAAGTCCTACATACACAGTGACAATCCTTCTTTCTCTCAGTGATAATCACAGTGTAACATAAATTTATACATTCGTGTAGAAAAAATCTCGATTTTTCCATACTCATTTCAGAAAGAAAATAATTGTTTCACTGATAGAATGAAAAGAAAACGCAGGAGGTATTTTATGAGCTTGGTAGTGACAAACAGAGGTCAGCAGCAGAGCGTGAAATTCACGGTGGATACGGATCGCTGCTGCGGATGCAGGCGCTGTATCCGGCGATGCATGGAAAATGTATGGCAATGGGATAATGAAAATCATCACGCATATCCGAAATATCCGGATGAGTGTGTGCTCTGTCTTCAGTGCGAGATGGACTGCCTGAATAATGTGATCGATATTACTCCGGTGGAATTCCTACAGGTGGATCCCTTGGAGTACAGCGCAGGTCTTGTCTGTCTGGAAAATTAAAAGGAGGGAATCAGTATGGCTTGTTTGAAAGATTATGGGGAAGTTTACACCTCAGATGTATTGATTGTCGGCGGCGGTATGGCCGGGCTTGTTACCGCGATCCGCGCAAAGGAAAATAATCCTGATCTGGATATCCTGGTGATTGATAAGGGAATTATAGGATGGAACGGGCAGTCTACAAAAGCAGGTAACGGGATCCGTTCCACATCCAAAGATCCCAACGGCGTGATGAATGCTCTGGAGTATCTCGTTCACGCGCATACGCCGTTTTTAAATGACCAGGAGTTTTTAAAACGATATCTTGAGGTACATAGAGATAATATTGATTATATGAAGCATTGCGGCGTGATTACATCCTGTGATGAGGAGGGAAATGCCACTCCGCTGGAGTTCATTCCGGGCGCTCTGGATATGGGCGGAGTCTCGATCATGGTTGCGAAGCAGCTGCGGGAATTTGCCTTAAAGCTGAATATTCGTCTGCTGAGCAGAGTGAATGTTTTCGAACTTCTGACCAGTGAAAGTGGAAAGGTAATCGGAGCCATCGGATTTGATATGGACCACGGGGAATGTAAGATTTTCCACTCAAAGGCAACGGTTCTGGCTACGCAAGGATGTCATTTCAAAAAGATTGGCCTGGAGTTTATGGGATACGGAACCGGCGTAGGAGCCGCCTATCGGGTGGGTGCCGTCATGGCAAATGTGGAGTTTTCTACGCAGGTAGACGTTGTCTTTAAGAAGACCAATACACCGATTTACGGCGGATTTAATATGATCCAGAATAAAAACGGTCTGAACCTGACCGATCATTATATCGGCCATAAGGAGTGGGAAGTGACACCGACACTGGTAGAAGCCATGGTAAAAGAGGTGGCGGAAGGAAACGGACCTCTGTGGGTGAATTTGGAAGAACCGGATGAGGTGCGTCTGATGATCGGCGGAACGGACATGGATGAGAGCACACAGCGTATGTTCCGTGACAAGCTGACATGGGAAGAGCATGTCTTTATGAAAACAGCCCGCACTTCCGGCGACGTGGGGAAGCATCCGGAGACCACAATTAAGACTGTAATCCAGGTAGAGCCGGTAAAAGTAGACACTGACATGAAAACAAATGTCGAGGGACTTTGGGCTACCGGGAAAATGACCACGCAGGGTTGTGCTTATTTTGGCTGGACCAGAGGCGACGGTCTCGGAAACGCGTCTACCACAGGTATGATGGCGGGAGACAGCGTAGCTCCCTATGCAGCGGACGCTGAGTTTGATGAAATCAATCTGGATCAGGTGGCAGCGTTAAAAGAAAAAATCTATGCTCCGCTGCACCGAAATACGAATCGGAAGCCCAAGGAGATTTTTGATAAAATAGAGCGCTATATTTTTGATGTCAAATATGCGGTCACGAAGGATCAGAATAGTATTCAGGAGGTTCTGGACGATATTGCGGAAATGCGAAAGATTGTTCCTGAATTGACGGCGGATGATCCGCATACACTGGCGAAATGCCTGGAAGCCGCGGATACGATTCTGGCACTGGAGATGATTTTCCGCGCGTCCGCCATGAGAGAGGAAACCAGAGGCATCATGTACCCCCATTACCGCAAAGAGTTCCCGGAAACGGACAATAAGAACTGGCTGAAGTGGATTAATATCCGGCAGGGCGCGGACGGTGAGATGGAGCTGTTTATGGAAGACATTCCCATGTGGCGGTATCCGGTACGTCCGGAAGGGTATGAAATCCCCGAGGGACATGTGGAAGAATATTACGTGTAGGAGAAGGAGGTTTGAAAGATGGGAAATGTGACGATCAGGATTAATGGTTATGAATATTCGATGAAAAAAGGAATCACCATCCTGGATGCTTCCTTTGAGACAATGAAGTATAAGCGGGAGTTTTTAAATCAGCCAATCCCCACTCTGTATTATCTGAAAGGCGTGATGGATATCGATGAGAGCGGCGTCTGCGTCGCCGAAGCCAACGGAGTGATTGTCAATGCCTCCACGACCCGGATTCAGGATGGGATGGAGATCCAGACAAGAACGCCGGCGGTAATTGCAGCGCGAAAAGAAGCGCTGGCTAAAATTCTGGCGCAGCACAATAAATCCTGCTTATCCTGTTTGCGTTCTACAAGCTGTGAATTGCAGGAACTTCTGCATGAGTACGGATTTACTGACGAGCCTGAGCTCCCGGAGGAGAAGATTGAACTTCTGGATCTCTCGTCAAAAGTTCTGGTAAGAGATAATAACAAATGTATCCGATGCAAACGCTGCATCAACGTATGCGCAAAAATGCAGGCGGTTTCAGCAATCGCAGCTACGGGAAGCGGATTGGATACCGTGATCGCTCCGGCGTCTCCGGCCGGGCTTGCGGCGGCGAGCTGCGTCAACTGCGGGCAGTGTGTTGCGGTATGTCCGGTTGGGGCATTGACGGAAAAAGATCAGACGGAAGATGTGAAAAAAGCGCTGGAAGATCCGGAGAAGTATGTGGTGGTTCAGGTGGCGCCCGCTGTCCGGGCCGCGTTGGGTGAGGATTTTGAGTTCCCGATCGGCGTGGATGTGGAAGGAAGAATAGCGGAAGCTTTGCACCGGATGGGATTTGATAAGGTATATGACACCAAATTCGGGGCGGATCTGACTATTATGGAAGAGGGAAACGAACTGGTGGAGCGTATCCAGAATGACGGCGTGCTTCCGATGATCACATCCTGCTGTCCGGGCTGGGTAAAATATGCGGAGCATTTTTATCCGGATATGCTGGAAAATATCTCCAGCTGTAAATCCCCGCATCAGATGCAGGGTGCTATTGTAAAATCCTATATCGCAGAGAAAGAAGGCATCCCAAAAGAAAAGATTGTCATGGTCAGTGTTATGCCCTGTACGGCAAAGAAATTTGAGATTACCAGGGACGATGAGGCCGGAGCTGGTCTGCCGGATGTAGACATTGTAATCACGACAAACGAACTGGCAAAACTTTTGAAAGATGCGGAGATTCAGCTGGAAGCGATGAACCCTGTAAGCAAATTTGACAGCCCGCTGGGGTTGGGGTCGGGAGCGGCAGTGATTTTCGGCGCTTCCGGCGGTGTGATGGAAGCTGCTCTGCGCACGGTTGCATCCGTAGTATTAAACGGTAAGGAAACGCCGCCGCTGGAGTTTACCGCGGTGCGGGGAATGAACGGCATCAAGGAGGCTTCCGTGGATCTGGGCGGAAGAAAAGTGAATGTGGCTGTGGCCTCCGGGCTGGCAAATGCAAATGCTTTACTGACAAAAATCAAATCCGGTGAAGCGGATTACCAGTTTGTGGAGATTATGGCGTGTCCCGGCGGCTGTGTAAACGGCGGCGGCCAGCCTCATCAGCCGGCTGCAGTGCGTGCAATGAAGAATGTCCCGGAGGAACGGGCTGCGGCATTGTATCGCAATGATGAGAGTAATGACTTGAGACAGTCCCACAAAAATCCGGAGATCGAAGCGCTGTACAAAGACTATCTGGATAAACCGGGAAGCGCTAAGGCGCATGAATTACTGCACACAACGTATGTGGTTCGTTAGTCAGCCGACTTTACGTACTGTATAAACGCATAGCATAAGCTTTAATCGAGTAGGAGGCGACTTTTGCCTCATACTCGCCGCGCGGGGTGCGGACAGCACAGCTGTCATATTCCTTACGCACCCCTGCGCATATTAAAAAATCCAAAGGAGGAAAGAGGAAAAAAATGAAGAAAGAAGTCAAAATGAATCCAAATTCCAAATGGTACGGACCGAAACAGATTGGCATGATGCTCTACACAGCGATGCTTCTGCTGATCGGAACCTGTATTATCGGCGGAAACAATAATACGGTATTCCCGATGTTCTCCGAGATCCGAGGCTGGGATGTCAGTATTCTGAACATTGTATCCGGGATTGGCTGTATCTTAAAAGCGGTCGGCGTACTGGTGCTGGCCAGGACAGTCCGGAAAATCGGAGCCAAAAATCTGACCGTAATCACCTTATTTATTTCGGCTGCTTTACTTTTTGTGTTCGGCAGTACACAAAGCCTTCCCGTTTTCCTGGTGGTAATCCTTATTCTTGGATTCCTGGGCGGCGGTTATGAGAAGAACGGCGGAATGACGCTGACAGCCAATTGGTGGCCGACGAAAAAAGGCGTCGTCCTCGGTTTCACAACGATGGCGATTGTGGCGATGAATTTTGTATATGTTCCCGTTATGCCGAAACTGCTGGGCGCGATCGGACTGGGAGGCGGAATGTCAGTGATCGCCGTGATTCTGATTGTGGTTGCTGTGATTGGACTTGTGTGTGTGAAAAACACGCCGGAGGAAGCAGAAGAGTATCCGGACGGAGACACTTCTTATGCGGCGAATGGGGCGGATATTTCCAAACAGATGCAGGAATATAAGAGCCCGTTTACGCTGGGAAAAGTGCTGGCGGATAAAAATACCTGGTTTATCGGCCTGGGGTCCGCGTTTGCCTTTATGGCGGTTATGAGTTACATTGCATCCGCAATTACATCAATGATGGCGTATGGATATGAGTATACATTTGCAACAAGGTTGTTCGCTGTGGGCGGTGTGATGGGAATCATCGGCAGCTTCCTCTTTGGCCTGCTCGATCAGAAAATCGGTACGAAAAAAGCTTTTGTCACGTATTTTGTCATGATACTGATCGGATTTGTTGTGGCATTGTTTATGCCGAAAGGAGCTATTTTCTGCTGGATCTGCACGGTTATCATTTTTATCGCACAGGGAGCACTCTGCAACCTGCTTCCGTCCTATGTGGCTACAAAGTACGGCCGTTGGGATTATACATCCGGATATCAGGTGATCGGTTTTATGTTTGAAGCCGGAGCAGGCGTCGGTGTTATGATGACAGGATTCTTTGCCAGTGCGAATACCATGTATATCTTTGATATTATCTGCCTGGCTATAGGTCTTGTATTTATGGCTTTGTCCAGTGATAAGTTTGTCGGAAAAGCAGGCTGATCCAATTACTTTACCCTATTCATGAGGAACGCCCCTGGGTCATGCATTGATTACAGGGGTGTTTTTCTGAAAACAGGAAAATGAAAAGGAGAGTATAAGATGGCATTTATTGACAGTATATATAAAAAAGCTAAATCTAATAAAAAACGTGTAGTTGTGCCGGAGTGTACGAATCCCAGCATGATGAGGGCATGCGTGCGCGCGGCTGCGGACGGTCTGGCAGACATTATTTTTGTCGGAGACCCGGAGGTGTGCAGACAGGTGGCAAACGAAAATGAGATAGACCTGTCCGGAGTGAGTATTGTAGATGCTTCAGATGAGGAATACAAGTCGGAGCTGCTGGAGAAATACGGAGAACTTACGCCCCGGGCATTCAGCAAAAAATCAGTGGCAAAGAGAATGAAAGCTCCTCTTTTTGTGGCTCTTGTTATGGAGGCAGTGGGCGATGCGGACTGTACATTCGGCGGCCTTGACACGACGACTTTGGAATTTGTGATGGCGGCACAGGGTACGCTGGGGCTGGCGCCGGGAGTAAAAGCATCCTCCGGAATGCTGATCATGGAGATAGACGGTTACAATGGAGAGCAGGGAAATGTCTTCGGTATGTCCGATGGGGCAATCAACACAGAGCCATCTGCCGAAATCCTGGCTGGTATCTCCATTTCGTGTTGTGATACTTTTCGGACATTAAGCGGGAAAGAACCCCTCTGCGGTTTTCTGTCTTATTCCACCGACGGCAGCGGCAACAGCCCTTCCGTTTTCCGTGTAAGGGAAGCAATTCAGATGGCTCAGCAGCAGAGGCCGGATTTAAAAATAGACGGTGAGTTTCAGGCGGATGCGGCGATTGTACAGCGGGTAGCAGCAAAAAAGTGAAGAGAGAGAGCACTGTGGCGGGAAAAGCGAATGTTCTGGTGTTCCCGGACGCAGCAGCCTGCAATATCGCGACAAAGCTGATTCAACAGTTTGCACCGGGGCACAGCTACGGCCCAATCTATCAGGGATTCGGCAAACCGGTATTAGATTGCTCCAGAGGCGATACGGAGGAACGGATCTATGATAATGTAGCATTTTGCAGTGTGATGGCCGGATATCAGGAATAAGCGCCTGCCGTATTTGGATAAAAGAGAAAACAATTGGATTTCTGCAGATTACTGAATAGGAATTACCAGTGCAGATCGCAAAATGGGAATTACCAGAAATAAAAAATGAGGGAAGAAATCATGAAAGATTTTACTATTTTGACCGTAAATCCCGGCTCCACCGGGACAAAAATCGGCGTCGTGCAGGGGGAAGAAATCCTTCTTGATCTCAATGTGGATACGTTGCCGGGAGAGTTTGACGGATGCACCACATTCGGGGAACAGGCGCCTCTGCGCAAGCAGAAAATCATGGAGATGCTGGCGGAAAATGACATTGATCTGACTGCAATCGACGCGGTTTCCGGCAGGGGTGTGGGCGTGTACTCCTGTGCAGGCGGCACCTACCTGATTGATGAACTTGCTTATGACCACGCTTATCATGATGCCGCAAAGATTCACCATGCGGCGACACTTGGGATAGTCCTGTCAAAACAGATTGCGGACGAGTTGAACGTGCCGGCTTATTTTGTAAATCCCATGAGCACGGATGAACTGAGCGACGAAGCCCGCATGACCGGTGTGAAAGGATTATACCGTCCTTCCCATGCACACCCGCTGAATATGAAGCAGGTAGCCATTCATCACAGCAAACGCATGGGAAAGCGCTATGAGGACTGCAATTATGTCATTATGCATATGGGCGGGGGTACCAGCATTGGTGCGCATCGCAAAGGCAGGGCGATTGA
>Ga0192240_10544_pt1 | contig 14819 bp, 13 predicted proteins | sample Koala_Koa27_H3_FD_131237 | JGI IMG/M metagenome (GOLD analysis project Ga0192240, IMG submission 131237) | Enriched cells from koala feces incubated with labeled cellulose particles, San Francisco Zoo, California, United States - Koala_Koa2-7_H3 ...
AGGATTACTATTTAAAAAAACAAGGTAATTGTGCATTTATACACAGGTATAAAGAGGATTTTTTTTTGATTTTGGAATACTTATAAAGTAGAAACGTAAGTAACTGATAAATTTTGGAAGTTTATACTTATCTTGCTGGGTGGCTTTTCTTTTTTTAGAAATGTTTCAAAGAAAAAGGAGTATAAACAAATCCGGGTTTATGAGTTCTTTGTAGGCTTTTGCAAAGCCTGAAGATGTAACTTTCAGGAAGTTTTACGCCTGTTATAAAAGAAGATATCCCGAAAATTTGGGATATCTTAATGCAGGCTTTCTGTTCTTCCTTCCATAATCTTTTCCGAATGTTCCATTGCCCAGTCTACCAGAGTTTGCAAATGAGGGATAAAGCTTTCTCCCATATCCGTAAGGCGATATTCTACTCGTGGTGGCACTTCTGCATAGAGTTTGCGGGAAACCAACCGGTCTTCTTCCAGGGTGCGTAAAGTAATAGTCAACATACGGTGTGAAATATCGCCAAGTGCCCGGTGAAGTTCGTTAAATCGCATTACTTCATTTTCGCTTAGGGTGAGCAATACCAACATAGACCATTTATCGCCGATGCGACTGAGAATGTTGCGTATAGGACACACTCCTTCAGGGAAAAAGTTTTTAGTTTTTTTTGCATTTTCTATTTCATTCATACTCAACATTAGTTACAGGGTTGTTACTTACTATCATGCGTTTCCATTCTTGTAAGGTTACTTTCAAAACGCTACATTTGACTACAAAAGTAACAAACTTACTAAATTAAAGTATTATTCATTATTAAGATTTTACAGTATGAAAAAGAAAGTAGCGGTAATGGCGGTAAATCCCGTAAACGGGTCAGGATTATTTCAGTACCTGGAAGCATTTTTTGAAAATGGCATCTCTTATCAGGTGTTTGCCGTAGCAGATACGACAGGGATTAAAACAAATTCAGGTATTACCATCCGTACAGATGATGTAATTACCAACCTTAAAGGACAGGAAGATGAGTTTGACGCACTGGTTTTTGCTTGTGGTGATGCAATGCCAATGTTTAGCGAAAATGCTTCCGCACCTTATAACCAGGATATGATGGCGGTTATCGCCACATTCGGACAAAAAGGAAAAATCCTCATAGGGCATTGTGTAGGAGGTATGCTATTTGATATTGCAGGAGTAGCTAGTGGTAGAAGGGTAGCAGTACATCCTTTTCTTAAATCAGCTTTGCAACAGGCAGTTGCTACCGATGCACCTTTTGAAGTTGATGGTACAATCTATACCGCGCAAACAGAAAGTACAATAAGCGCGTTGATAGATAAAGTGGTAGAAGCCCTTAAGTAATTAAAGATTAAAGAGAGAGTTGTTTTTATTGCAAGGGCTGGCAGCTATATGAAAAGATAATGGGGTGTTTGGTTTTCCAACACCCCATTGCCCGTTTTTTATAGTTGTGCAGGTATGGTTTTTAATTGCTTACCTGTTAATTTCTGAATGTTCCGGATTCGGATATTCTCATCTTGTGTGCAAAAGGTAAGTGCGGTTCCGCTATTTCCGGCCCGGCCGGTGCGTCCGATGCGGTGTACATAGGTTTCCGGCACTTCGGGCACATCATAATTAATTACCATTTCCAGATTGGCAATGTCTATACCCCTTGCGGCTATATCTGTAGCTATGATTATCTGTGTTTTGCCCGTTTTGAAATTGTTGAGTGCCTGTTGTCTGGCATTCTGCGATTTATTTCCGTGAATTGCTTCACAGCCTATGCCTTGCTTTTTCAATACTTTGGCAATTTTATCTGCTCCATGTTTGGTACGGGAGAAAACTAAAACGGCCTTTCCTTTCTCTTTACCCAGAATATGAATAAGAAGTTTGTTTTTATTTTCTTTTTCTACATAATATAATCGTTGCCTGATGGTATCTACAACAGATGATACCGGAGCAACTTCTACCTTTACCGGCTTGTTCAGAATGGATTTAGACAGCGTTTCAATGCTTTTGGGCATGGTAGCCGAAAAGAAAAGTGTCTGCTTATTTTTGGGTAAGAGCGGTAACAACCGTTTAATATCATGTATAAAACCCATATCAAGCATGCGGTCTGCTTCGTCCAGCACAAAGTGCCGGATATGTTCCAGACGGATGTGTTTTTGCTGGATAAGGTCCAGCAAACGTCCCGGAGTAGCTATCAGGATATCTGTTCCTGCTTTTAATTTCTGGACTTGCGGATTCTGGTTCACACCCCCGAAAATCACGGTGTGGCGCAAATCGGTGTATTGGGCATACTCCCGGAAACAGTCGTCAATCTGGATAGCCAACTCCCGTGTTGGAGTAAGTATCAGGGCCTGTATCTGCCGTTTTTGTTTTTTAAGATGTGGCCTGTCCAGCTGTTGGATAATGGGAATGGCAAAGGCGGCGGTTTTGCCCGTGCCTGTCTGTGCAATTCCCAGTAAATCCTGCCCTTTAATGGCAACAGGAATAGCCTGTACCTGAATGGGTGTGGGCGATTGATATTGTTTGTTAATCAGGGCTTTTAATATAGGCTCTGAGATATTTAATTCTTTAAATGTCATAAGTTAATGTTTTCAGATTTACGTTGCTTTATTCATATTTTCATCAAGTGTCACCTCACAGGTTCTAAGTATCCTTGAGCGACAAATTGATGCTATAAACAAGAAAGTTGATTTTGATGTCAATTTTGACTATGAAAAGATTCACCGAAAAACTCACCGGTAAAGCAACGCATTGCTAAGAAAGATACAATAATAAACTTGATTGTTCAGTGTGCAAAGATAAGCAAATATTATAGACTGAGACTAATTTATATAATTATTTTTTGATGATTAGCTTTTTTACGGCAAGATCTTAACCGCTTGGTTATTATAATTTATTATCTATATTTATGCGTTTCAACCGTGAAAAGTGAAAGATTGGATAAAATTTTTCGTTTATATTTGCGTTCTGAAAAAATAGACTATAATTCATGAAATATTCCTATATAAGCTTTCTTTCTTTAGTAACTGTTTTGTTTTTTATTTCTTGTAGTGATAATTCAATGGTGATGAATAATCCCCGCAATATAAGAGGGGTGGTGAGTTACAAAAAAAGTTTTGGCGACCTCAATAAATTGCATCTGGACGCGGCATCGAAAATAGGTATTTCGCCTATCTCCTGCCGGGAAGAGGCAGAAAAAAAGAAAAAGCAGTTAGTTAATATCACCAACAATAAATATTTTGTAGTCGATTCGTTAACACACTCCATTCCTTACCTGGTTCCCCGGGCCAATGATTTGCTGGAAAATATCGGAAAGAGTTTTATGGATTCACTGGCTTCCAAAGGACTTAACCCCAATCAGATTGTGGTAACCTCTGTACTCAGAACCCAGGATGACGTGAAACGTTTGCGGAAGGGAAATATAAATGCTTCTGAAAACTCCGCGCATTTCTATGGAACGACTTTCGATATCAGTTATAAACGTTTCAAAAAGATAGAAGAAAAGCGACCCATGCAGGATGTCTCTCCGGATACACTTAAACTGGTGCTGGCAGAGGTGTTGCGCGATAAGAAGAAGGAAGAACTTTGCTACATTAAGTACGAACTTAAACAGGGGTGTTTCCACATTACGGCACGTTAAGGATTTACCCGCACTTCATAAAGTTGCATTATTTAAATTCTTTACCCCTCGGAAAAAACTCTTATTTTTGCAGCTAACTAATTAAAACGAAGCGTGCATAGGTATTTTATATATTTGGCTTACGACGGAACTCATTATCACGGCTGGCAGGTACAACCCAATGGGATTAGTGTGCAGGAGTGTTTGATGAAGGCATTGAGTACTTATTTTCAAAAGGAAACAGAAGTAATAGGCGCAGGAAGGACAGATGCGGGTGTACATGCCGAAATGATGATAGCCCATTTTGATTATGAGGGTTTGATTGACGGGGCATTTCTTGCTGATAAATTAAACCGTATGCTTCCCGCCGATATATCTATTTATACCATTAAACAGGTGAAGCCGGATGCGCACGCGCGTTTCGATGCGATTTCAAGGACGTATAAGTATTACCTCACTACGGTTAAATATCCGTTTAACCGGCATTTAACTTACCGGGTGCATCATACGCCGGATTTTGCATTGATGAATGAAGCAGCGAAAGTTTTATTTGAGTATAGCGACTTCACAAGTTTCAGCAAGCTCCACACAGATGTAAAGACAAATAATTGTAAGGTAATGAAAGCGGAATGGACACAACTGGATGCGAACAACTGGGTATTTACCATTCAGGCCGACCGGTTTCTGAGAAATATGGTGCGTGCCATTGTGGGAACCTTGCTGGAGGTGGGGCGTGGAAAAATGTCCATTGAAGATTTTCGTAAGGTTATTGAACAGCAGGATAGGGGCAAGGCGGGTTCTTCCGCTCCCGGACATGCACTATTTCTGGTAGATGTATCTTATCCTGAAAGTATATTTATTACTCAATAAGCTGAAGGGCATCTTTTTCTTTTTTTCATGCGATAACATTACAGGTTTAACTTACGTCTAATTTTTTCATCGGGTATTATGTGGTTGTTTCTGGCGTTTCTTTCTGCTGCCTTGTTAGGCTTTTATGATGTATTTAAAAAACAGTCTCTAAAAGGGAATGCGGTTATTCCCGTACTTTTCTTAAATACGTTGTTCTCCAGCCTGATATTTCTTCCTTTTATTATTTTCTCGGTTGCAACCGATTATCTGGACGGTTCCCTATTCTACACACCGGTGGAGGGATGGGAGGTTCATAAATTTGTGATTCTTAAATCGGTAATTGTACTTACTTCGTGGATTTTTGGCTATTTTGGTATGAAACATTTACCTATTACCATTGTGGGGCCTATTAATGCCACACGGCCTGTGATGGTGCTGGTAGGGGCATTTCTGGTGTTTGGAGAGCGATTGAACCTGTATCAGTGGATTGGGGTTTCACTGGCCATTATTTCCTTTTTTATGTTAAGTCGTTCCGGAAAAAAGGAGGGAATTGATTTTAAACATAATAAGTGGATATTTTTTGTTGTACTGGCTGCTGCTACCGGAGCCGTAAGCGGACTTTACGATAAATTTCTGATGGGAAGGTTTGACCGCATGCTGGTTCAGTCGTGGTATAACATTTACCAGTTGTTCATGATGGGTGTTATGTTGTTGCTAATCTGGTATCCTACCCGTAGAAAAACCACACCGTTTCATTGGGATTGGTGTATTTTATTGATTTCCATCTTTCTTTCCGCTGCGGATTTTGTCTATTTCCAGTCATTGACTTATGAAGATTCCATGATATCTATTGTTTCTATGATACGCCGGGGAAGTGTACTGGTTTCTTTTTTCTTTGGTGCTATGTTTTTTAGGGAGAAGAATTTAAAGAGTAAAGCAATAGACTTGTTACTGGTGCTTACCGGAATGATTTTCTTATACTTCGGTAGTAGATAATAACAGAAACAGCTAGAATCAGCAATAAGTAAAAGATAGTTGCCGGCAGGAAGTGTAGAAAAAAATTAAAGAAGATGATTTCTTGTAATTCTTAATTTGTGAATGATATTATAATGGTATATTTGCATATAAAAAGTTCTGTTTTAGACACTTTTAAAATATTTTAGTCGGAAGGTTCCATGAAAAAAATAATACTACTGGTTATAGCATTTATCTCAGTTACCCTGTATGCACAGGATATAAAAACGGTTTATGTCAATATGCCGGATTCATTGTCTCCTTTATTGACAAAGGTGAACCGGGAAGATTTTGCCGATTTTCTGGAAAGTAATATGCGTGCACAGGTGAAGAATAAGTTTGAGGGAAACTCAGAAATGAAAACTTTGACGCAAGACTATCTTTTTGTGCAAACCACTCCTTATAGCTCATTGCAGATGAAACTTTTACCGGTTGGTGAGACAGAAAAAATAGTATGTGTGGTTAATACGGTAGATGGGCCGGCAAGTGATAGTTCGGTTTCTTTTTATTCTACCGATTGGCATGAGTTGTTGGTAAGTGATTATCTCAAGGTTCCGGATGTAGAAGATTTTTTTATTGTAAGCGATACGATTGACCGGGAACAACAAGAATGGGCGCGTAAAAAGGCAGATATGAATTTAATGAAAATTGAATTATCTCCCGAAAATACAAATTTACATTTTACATATACTACCATTGATTATATGGACAAGGAATCTGCCGAAGAGTTGAAACCTCTTTTAAAGAGTGAACCTTTAGTGTATGAATGGACAGAAGAGCGGAAGTATAGGCTTCGTTAGATAAAAAGGTTATATAGACTGAAAAAATAATTAATTTTAGACTATATTACTAAGGAAAAACCATTTCTTTACCCGTCAGGTAAATCTATTATTTGTTCTTGAAGATAGCTAAAAAGTAATTGTCCCTGCACTAAAGGGAAATTCCTATGAAGATTTGGGGAAATTCACTATATAGAGGGAACTTCTACATTTATATTTGCATTATCAGTAATTAATTAAAAACGCAGAAATATGAAAAAGATAATATTCACCCTATTTACTTTATTGTTGGTGAGCTTTAGTTCTACCGATATGCAGGCAATGAGCATCAGTAAAGTAAGGAAGAATGCCCGGTTTTTATCAGACCGTATGGCCTATGAATTAAACCTTACTACCGCTCAATATAATGATGTATATGAAATAAACTATGACTTTATATATCGGGTTCGCTATCTGATGGATGACGTTATTTATGGTAACGAAGAAGCGTTGGATAGGTATTACCTATATCTGGATATCCGTAATGATGATTTACGCTGGGTATTAAGCTACAATCAATATTCCCGGTTTATGCATGCCGACTATTTCTATCGGCCTATTTATGCTTCGGGCAATAGCTGGAATTTTAGGGTATATATATATTTTACCAATCACAACTATTTCTATTTTGGCCGGCCTTCCCATTATAGAACCTATAACGGAGGACATTTCCGGGGAAATAACCAGGTAAGTTTCTATTATAACAGGTATAACCATAATGTATATAATGGTAATTACAGTGTTCGGGGTAATGATGTTTACTATAACAACCGACGTACGGATTTCGGGGTAACTACTCGTCCAAGTACTACTACTTCTACAGTAAGGCCGTCTACTTCTTCTTCCCGTCCTTCTACGGGTAGTAACAATAGTTCAAGTACTTCCCGACCCTCTACCGGTACATCTGTGACTCGTCCTTCAACAGGAACTTCAACAGGTAATAGCGGTAGTAGTAGTTCCCGTCCCTCTACTTCTTCGGGAAGTTCAGTAACTCGTCCTTCTACTTCTACTGGTAGCAGTAGTAGCTCTTCCGGCAGTAGTTCGGTAAGCCGTCCTTCTTCTACTACAGGAAGTTCGTCAGGTAGCAGCAGTAGCTCCGGAAGTTCCACAACTTCCCGTCCTTCTACCTCTACCTCCTCCGGTAGCAGTAATAGTTCTTCCGGTAGTAGTTCGGTAAGCCGTCCTTCATCTACCACAGGAAGTTCATCAAGCAGTAGCCGTAACTCTGGAAGTTCAACAACCTCTCGTCCTTCTACGTCTACTTCTTCATCTACCTCTTCATCGGGTAGCAGTAGTTCGCGGACTTCTTCGTCGGGTAGCAGTGTAAGCGCCGGTTCAAGTTCAGGCAGTAGTCGTAGTTCATCTACTTCTTCAAGTTCGAATAGTTCCTCAAGTAGCTCACGATCCTCTTCAGGTTCAGGTAGTTCACGTAGATAACTCTATTTATGAGTATTAAAAAAGGCTAGCCGAAATACTTCCGGCTAGCCTTTTTTAATTCATTAATCAGAAAAGTTTTATACTTCGCTCAGATTGGTTGTGATAAATTCTTTTCAATTCTTCTTCTGGAATAATAATATTACTATACTTCGGGAAGTCAGTATCATAAAAGTGTTATTAAAATTCTTCTATTTCTTCTATAAGAGTCTGTTGTTATAAATAAAGGGGAATTCCTTTATAAAAATCTAATATCTTTATACGGAAAATGTATTCATATTTTGCCTGCACCTGTTCCGATTGTACTTTCATAAGATTTGTTTTTGCTTCATTAAATTCAAATGAGTTTGCTTTCCCATTCTCATATTTCTCTTGTGATAAACGAAAAGCGGTTTCACTCGCTATTACTGCACTTTTACCGGCAATGTATTTATTTTCGGCAGCGATAGCATTGTAATAAGCCTGTTGAACATCCTTATAAAGATTTTTTTTATTCTCTTCCAGATAAATGGAGTAGGTTGATTTCTGAAGCTGTGCGTTTCTGATTCGGTTGCGTGTTTCAAAACGGTTGAAAATAGGAATACTTAACCGGAAACCTAACGTTTTACTGAAGTTATTTTCTATTTGTTTGCTGAAAGAGTTATTGTCAATACCTGAAACATTATAATAAGAGGTTCCCAATCCTGCTACAAAAGAGAGTTTAGGGTAATAATGGCTTTTAGCAATGAGAATGTTCTTTTCGGCAGCTTGCAACCGATAATTGGCTGCCAGAATATCCGGGCGTGAAACAACAGATTGGTTAAAAATATCTTCCGGTGCTGTCAATACAGTAAAATCCGGTTCGTGGTCGGGATATGAAATTTCAAACCCTTCCGGCGAAGGTAGTTCCAGTAATTGTGCTAAATCTAAAATAGATAACTGGTAGTTATTCTCTGCCTGTACTGCGGAAACTTCGTCTTGAGCCAGGCGGGCTTTTGTTTCATACACTTCTGCGATTGCCGCTTTTCCTAATTCATAAAGCAATTGCACTCTCTCATATTGTTCTTTACTCAGTTCTATCTGTTCCAGTGAGATTTTATGGATTTCCCGGTTAAACAAAACCTGTAAAAAAGCGTATGTAATCTGAATGCTGATGTCTTCTTTTATTTTATTTAAATCTTCGGTCACTGCTTTTAATCCCAGTTTACTTACTGCAATCGTATTGGGAATCTGAAAACCGGTAAACAACGGAATATCTGTGCTTACATCGAAAGAAGAATTTTGTGTATTCCTGTTCACATATGCATTTGTTTCATTTAAGCCACGACCGAAGTTGAAAGATTGGGACACGTTTCCACTCAAACCTGGTAAGCGTGTGAATTGGGCTGTATTTAGTTCAAGTTCCTGTTGCTTTTGTGTTATCTCTTTTTTTCTTATCTCCAGGTTATGCTCAATTGCATAGTTGATACAATCTTGTAGCGTCCAGCTTTGTTGGGAGCAAACCGGTACAAAGAGAGAGAGAACCAGGCTTAGTATAACTAGTTTTTTTCGTTTCATAGTGTTTCGTTTTTAAAGGGTTTTTTCCGCACCGCGTACTTGTTCGTGTAAAGAGATTCCCTCTTTAATTTCTATCTTGATGCCATCACTTAATCCGATTTTAACAGGCCTTTCTTCAAATAGCTGGTTAGGGATGGAATCGGTAAGAATGTATACAAAGGTTGAGTCTTTCCTGAAATGGATGGTGCTTTCCGGCAGCGTCATGATATTGTTTGCACCCGAAAGCACAATTTCAGCATTTGCACTATAGCCCGAACGTATTTGAACACTATCCGGAACGGTTAAGGCTGCTTTTATTTCAAATAGGTTAGCTCCGCTTTCTTCTACTCCTTTGGGAGAAATATACTCAAGTATTGCCTTGAATTTTAAGTTTTGTAAAGCTCCGATAGTCAATTCAATGGGCATATTTTCACGAATTTTCCCTACCTCTGTTTCATCAATCTTTCCGACGAAAATAAGGTCGTTCATGTTGGCTACGGTAGCAATGGTAGTTCCGTCATTAAATGTATTACTCATAATTACCGAGTTTCCTACTTTGACGGGAATGTTTAAAATCAATCCGTCTATTGTGCTTCGAATCATGGTATTGCTATAGGAAACACTTTTTTTAGTAATACCTTCTTTTATAATATCTAAATTGTCTATTGCGTTTTCTTTTTCCTCTTTGGATTGAAGTAACGATAATTCACTTTTCTCGAACTCTTCTTTGCTGATTAAATTCTCTTCGTACAATTTTTTTATACGGGTGTGTTCCTGTAAAACCTGATTATATTTTAGTTCTGCAAGCCTTAACCGGCTTTCCGCTGAATTGAGTTGACCCATTTCCGGTATCACTTTAACCTTGGCTATAACTTCATCTTTCTTAACAGGTTGTCCCGCCTCTTTATACATTTCGGAGATAATACCTGAAATTTGAGGTTTAATTAATATCTCATCCCGTGGTTCAATTTTTCCTGTAGCAACTGTACTTTTAATAATGTCACTGATTTGTGGAGTAATCGTTTCATAGACGACAACTTTGGGTTTCGATTTTACATATAAAAATGCAATCGTTCCGATAAAGCAACCGGTAATAACTACCAAGAAGATAATTCTGAAAATCTTTTTCATATCATTGTTTTTTTCTGTGTTTTATTTTGTTTTATTCTTCCCGTATGGCTTCAATAGGTTTTACCTTCATGGCCCGAAAAGCAGGTGCCAGTCCCGCAAGACTACCCAAAGAAACTAAGATAAGGGTGGTTCCAATAGCATTTTGGAGGGTTATCTGAAGTTCGGATTCCAGTACTACCTCTGCTACTTGAAGTATAAATACGGAAAAGCTAATTGCAGTCAGGCCTGCCAGTAAAGTGATAACCAGGCTTTCACTCAGAATTTGCCACAGGATATTTTTGGGTTTTGCTCCGATAGCCCGTCGGATTCCTATTTCTGCCGTACGCTCTTTTACGGTAATCATCATGATATTGCTTACGCCGATAATTCCTGCCAGTAATGTGCTAAGGCCTACAATCCATATCAATAGGGAAACCCCCAGGGAAAGGTTTTTGAATTGGTTGAACATTTTTTCTACATTAATGGTCATTATTGCCTGGGCATCCTGTGGGGCTACCATATGGACCTCTTTGAGAATAGCTTCCGCCTTTTCCTGTATGAGGGTAATTGGAATATCCGGTTTGGCAGTTATACCAATCAAATCAATGTTCTTTCCATATTTATAAGTAGTTTGCATGGTACTAAAAGGTAAAAGTATCGTCTCTTCCGCATTTCCTCCGATAGAAAAATTTCCTCCACTTTTTACTACTCCTATAACCTGGTAATATATGCCATCTACCCTTATATATTTTCCGACGGGATTTTCTCCTTTTTTAAATAAGGTTTCATAAATGCGGGGAGCTATACAGCACACTTTCCGTTGCTCCTTTATGTCTATATCGTTGATAAATCTTCCGTAGGTTATTTCCTGTTCTTCCAATTTATCATAAGAAGGTATTACTCCTTTTATACCCGCACTGTAGGCTTTATCTTCATAGATGGTGTTATTTTCGTTCCAATTACTTAACAGAACAGGTAAAATATGGTCAATCTCCGGAATTTTTGCTTTTAAAATGTCAATATCATCTATGGAGAGTCGCCAATACCTTCCTTTACGAAAACCCTTATAAGCCTCGCTTGTACGTTGGCTCACAATTACACAGGAGTTGCTTACAACACCCCTAAAATTATCGGACATAAATTTTTGCAACCCGTTTCCTCCGCCAAGCAAAAGAATGAGCATAAAGATTCCCCAGGATACGCCAAAAGCAGTTAAGACGCTGCGGGTTTTATTACGGGTAATTGTAATGAGAATCTCCTCCCAACGGTCTATATCAATAAATCCATTCATATTTAATCGGCTTTAAGGGCTTCAATAGGTTTAATCCGGACAGCTTTCCTTGCAGGGAAGAAACCTGCAATTACACCTGAAACAATTAACACCACAGTGGCTTGTATAGCTACTTTTAAATTAACTGTGGGGTCTTTGAATATGTTGAATGTTAGTTCATCTACCACTCCGTCTTTTGGTTGAACTTCAAAATAGGTTGCAGCCCATTCTGTTATGCCTATCCCGCATACCATCCCGATGTATCCGAAGATAGTAGTAATAAAAACAGATTCTAATATAATGAGCCATAAAATAGAGGCGGGGGAAGCCCCTAATGCTTTGCGGATGCCAAACTCTTTGGTTCGTTCTTTTACAGTAATCAGCATGATATTACTAATACCTACTATACCGGAAACCAGTGTGAAAAAACCAATTATCCATATAGCAATGTTTAATACGTTTTTTGCTTGCTGGATTTGTAAATAATCTGTAAATCGATTCCAAATCCACATCGCGCTTCTATCCTCAGGGTTGAATTGATGATTTGCTGCGATTAATTTGCGGTATTTTTTTTCAAAAGCTTCGTTTTCTTCAATCGTGTTCAGGTTTGTAGTAGTAAAATAAATTTGGTCTACCTGTTTGCCTTTCTTATAAATAAGTTGCGCGGTTGTGAAGGGTATGAAAGCTTGTTGACTGCTGCTGGTTTGATCGGGCGTATATATTCCTACTACTTGGTAAGGTATTTTATTTACATTGATATATTTCCCTATAGGCGATTCTGCTTTAAAAAGGGATTCTGCTGTTTTCGGGTGTATAACAATTATTTTTCGGGTTTCTTTTAAATCCGGTTCGTTAATAAAGCGTCCGTTTCCTGGTGCCATGCTGTAAGCTTCGATATCTGTATAATCCGGATGAACCCCTATCAGGTTAGTTACCACATATTCACCCCCATAACTTAACGTGCGGTTTCTTTGATGAAGCGTGGCCGCGGTTTTTACAATAATATCCGGAAACTCTTTTTGGGTTATCTCCATATCTTTATTGTCAAGGGAAATTCTTCTATGGGATTTCATTCCTTCGTAAGGCATACTGGTTCTCCAGGTGGATATCCGCATTGAGTTTACCGCCATGTCTGCAAAATTGCTGGTAAAGCCGTTCATTAATCCATTTCCCGAACCTAACAAAATAATAAGCATAAATATCCCCCAGGCAATGGAGAAGCCTGTCAATAAAGTACGGAATTTATTTTGCCGGATGGTATTTATGATTTCCTGTCCTGTATCTAAACCTATTTTCATAGAGTAATAATTTATTTTATAATACTCCCTTGTCCAAAAGGAGAGAGTTGGTGATGGCTGTTATCTTCAATAGACTCTATTACTCCATCTTTTAAATGGATAATTTTATTGGTTTGATTGGCAACCCCGCTTTCGTGAGTTACAATTATCAAAGTCATTCCCGATTTATTTACATCTTTCAGGATTTCCATTACTTCTATAGATGTTTTGCTGTCTAAAGCGCCGGTGGGTTCATCTGCCAGAATAATTTGTGGTTGTGAAATAAGCGCCCTGGCAATCGCAACGCGTTGTTTCTGTCCGCCCGAAAGTTCATTGGGAAGATGGTGTGCCCATTCTTTTAACCCCAGTCTGTCTAAGTATTCCATGGCCAACAGGTTGCGTTTTTTGCGTCCTATATTCTGGTAAAACAAGGGAAGTGCTACGTTTTCCATTGCATTTTTAAAGGAAATAAGGTTGAAAGATTGGAAAATAAAACCAATCATATGGTTACGGTATACCGCTGATTTTGTTTCGCTGAGGTTTTTTATCAATATATTGTTTAAATAATACGCTCCGGAATCATAATTGTCCAGTATACCCAGTATATTTAATAGGGTAGATTTCCCTGAACCCGAAGCACCCATAATAGAAACGAATTCTCCTTTTTGAATGTGTAAATCAATACCTTTCAGTACATGTAACGGGGAACCATTATAATAAGTCTTGTGAATGTTGGTGAGTTTTAGCATAATATATGTAAATGAATTAAGTGTTTTTCTAAGAAGCCTGTTTTACATAGTGAGTTTTTCTTTACTTACCATTTGTATGAAAAGACCTATGATAGGTAGACGAAGGGGAGTACCGAAAAGTTGCAGAGATAGTAAGAAAACTAAAAAAAGATTTTGTGAATTAAAACTTCTTTGCGTTATTTGTATGAGTATTATATTCTTAACTAACCCAAATTTTATTTTAGTATGATGACAAACATGGAAAAACCTTACGTGGTAGGGATTGATATTGGCGGTACCAATACCGTATTCGGAATAGTCGATGCACGTGGAAATATTGTCCGTAACGGATCTGTTAAGACCAGGGGGCATGAACAGGTAGAAGCTTATGTGGATGAGGTGTGCAAAGCTTTACTCCCTCTTTTTGAAGAAGTAGGAGGAAAGGGCCGGATAAAAGGAATTGGAATTGGTGCCCCTAATGGTAACTACTACAGTGGTACCATTGAATTTGCTCCTAACCTGCCCTGGAAAGGAGTACTTCCTTTAGCAGAATTATTTGAAGTAAGGTTAAATATACCTACAGCACTTACCAATGATGCCAATGCGGCTGCGGTTGGAGAAATGACTTACGGAGCTGCGCGGGGTATGAAAGATTTTATTATGATTACCCTTGGTACCGGTGTTGGAAGTGGAATTGTAGCAAACGGACAATTAATTTACGGACATGATGGTTTTGCCGGTGAGTTAGGCCATACAATTGTGCGTAGGGAAAATGGACGTCTGTGTGGATGCGGTCGTAAAGGTTGTCTGGAAACCTATTGTTCTGCGACCGGTGTAGCAAGAACAGCCAAGGAATTTCTGGTTGCAAAGTCAGAAGAGAGTTTGTTGCGTAATATACCTGCCGAGGAAATAGTATCTAAAGATGTATATGATGCTGCGGTACAAGGCGATAAGCTGGCACAGGAAATATTTAATTACACGGGTACTATTTTAGGTGAAGCATTGGCCGATGCAATTGCTTTCAGCAGTCCTGAAGCGATTGTTTTATTTGGAGGTCTGGCAAAATCGGGTGATTATATCATGAAGCCGATTCAGAAAGCCATTGATGAAAATGTACTGAATATATTCAAAGGAAAAGCAAAACTATTAGTCTCCGAATTGAAAGACTCAGACGCTGCGGTTTTAGGAGCAAGTGCT
>Ga0192240_10547_pt1 | contig 14737 bp, 10 predicted proteins | sample Koala_Koa27_H3_FD_131237 | JGI IMG/M metagenome (GOLD analysis project Ga0192240, IMG submission 131237) | Enriched cells from koala feces incubated with labeled cellulose particles, San Francisco Zoo, California, United States - Koala_Koa2-7_H3 ...
AGCAGCTTCAGATGGATGGTATGGCTGGACAGATACTGGCCCGCCTTAAGTTCCCCTGGAATCCGGTCCAGGGCGCTTATAATCGGAATCAGCCGTTTTTGCAGCAGCCGTCCGGCATCATTTAATTCAATACTCCGGTTTTTCCTCTCAAACAGCGGAATCCCAAGTTCGCTTTCCAGCCTGTGTATGGCCTGGGACAGCGCTGGCTGGGCAATCTGAAGGTGTTCGGCCGCCTTTGTCATGTGCTGGTATTCTGCTGTTGTAAGAAAATAGCGTAATTGTAATAATTCCATTTTTTACCTCTGCTTATTCTTTTGTTCATCAACCATTATATAACACATTGCCCTTTTTTGCATGGAAAATTTGTCTGGGGCTTATCTGAGAAACATTCCCATCTAAATATCTTGAAAATCCATTGATATAATGATAGAATAACAGACGAGAGTTAGTTAAAGCTAACTATAAAATAATGTTAATGACCAGGAGGCGCCCGATATGAGCAAAGAAACCCTGCATTTGCTGCTCAGGATGAACCATGACCGATTAGAAACACAGATTGTACTTCAGTGCGCGCCGCTGCTGACAGGGGTGAAGATATCCAATCTCCTTACTGTCGCAAGCGACAGGAAGCAGGAGGCCGAGGGGCTGTTTGAAGGAACCGCAGTATCCTGTTACATGCTGTATGAATCCGGGGAAAAGACAACATTCCTGCTGTATTTAAGGTCCGGGCTTACGGAATACCTTGCAAAAGAGGATGTAAAAAGGCTGATGGAACGCTTTGGGTATCATGCCATGAAGCTGGAACGGATCCTGGAACGTGTATCAGAAAAGTATACGTCATACATGGATGGAACTGAGGGGCGTGTGAACATTCATTCCCGCCATCCGGCGGAAAGGAATGTTCACACGTACCCCAGCGGATTCCCCCATGAAATCGGACTGCTTTTGGGATACCCGCCAGCGGATGTGCTGGGATTCATCCGTAACAATGGCCAGAACTATCTGTGCACAGGGTACTGGAAGGTCTATTCCAACCAGTCAGAGTGTAAGCGTATCTTCAGGGGATACAGCCAGGCGCGGGAACGGCTTATACATATGGTATCTCATGGGATGAGGATAGGGGATATTCTTGAGATTCATGGATTACACCAATATAAATCAATAAGAATTTAGGAGGATGGCAATATGGGTAAGGTAATGGTAGTATACTGGTCACAGACAGGCAACACAGAAACCATGGCCAATGAGGTGGCAGAAGGTGTGAAGGAGGCGGGAAAAGAAGGCGCTGCCGTGGAGGTTTCATCCATGACCCCGGATGCGCTGAAGGATGCGCCGGTGTTTGCGCTGGGATGCCCGGCCATGGGGGCTGAAGTCCTTGAAGAGGATGAGATGGAGCCATTTATGGCCAAAGTGGAATCTTTTGCCAAAGGAAAGCAGATTGGCCTGTTTGGTTCTTACGGCTGGGGAGACGGACAGTGGATGCGCGACTGGGAAGAGCGTGTGGCAGATGCAGGCGCGGCTGTTGTGGGCGGACAGGGGGTGATTGCCCAGGAAAACCCGGATGAGGATGCGCTTTCAAAATGCAGGGAATTAGGGCGCAGATTAGCTGGCCTTATGCCGTAATAACAGCATTGGGATTTGATACAACAAGAGATATAACGTGATGACAGGGATTTGAGGGCCCTCCGGCCGGCTGCATGAGATGCGGCCTTGCGGAGGGCCTTTCTATGAGGTTTTATATATGGGAGGGGAAGAATGATTGCATTTTCAGGGATAAGATGATATGGTATATAGAGAAAAACCGTGAACGTGGCGGTTGTTTTGGGAAACCATGGGCTGCTTGAAAAAGGGGAATGAAGCGTGTTGGAAGAGATTAATCCATACCCTGTAAAAGACAGGGAATACAGGGGCAGGGATACCATCCTGATTGTAGATGATATTGAGGTAAACCGCATCATACTGCAAAGTATATTTGAAAAGGATTATAATCTGCTGGAGGCGGAAAATGGGGAACAGGCAATGGTGCTGCTCAAGCAGTACCACAGAAACATAGCTGCCGTACTTCTGGACCTTGTGATGCCGCAGAAGGATGGCTATCAGGTCCTGGCAGAGATGAATGACCTGCATCTTTTGCCGGAATGTCCTGTTATCGTCATCACATCTGAGGACTCGCCGGACAATACGGTGAAGGCTTTTGACCTGGGGGTATCGGACATTGTGATGAAGCCCTTTGAGCCGGTAGTTGTTAAACGCAGGGTGGAGAACAGCATAGCCCTCAGCCGGAACCAGCAGGACCTTCAGGAACGGATTGATGAACAGGCTGCCCGGTTAATGGAATCCAATGCAGTGATGATTGACGCATTATCCGCCATCATCGAGTACAGGAGCGTGGAGACGGGTCAGCATATACAGCGTATCCGGATGTTTACCAGGATTCTTCTGGAGGAGATAGCGGGGAACTTTCCGGAGCTGGGCCTGGACCGCCGGCAGATTGATATTATATCCAGCGCCTCATCCATGCACGATATCGGCAAGATTGCCATACCCGATACAATCCTCAATAAGCCTGGGCGGCTGACAGAGGAAGAATTTGAAATCATGAAAAGCCACACCACAAAGGGCTGCGAGATGCTGGTGAATCTTGACCGCATGGGGGACAGGGAATACCTGAAATATGCCTATAACATATGCCGCTATCATCATGAACGCTGGGACGGCAGGGGATATCCTGACGGGCTTCGCGGAGACAATATCCCGGTCTGCGCCCAGGTGGTAGGCATTGGGGATTGTTATGACGCCCTGACTTCCGACCGTGTCTATAAGAAGGCCATTCCGCCTGCCCAGGCCGTCAATATGATTTTGAACGGGGAGTGCGGTACCTTTTCCCCCTGGCTTTTAGAATGTTTTAAGAATGTAAAGGTAACATTTTCCAAGCTGTCCGGCGAGTACAGGGATGGACAGATACAGAGACAGCCTGCCATCAGTAAGGATATACCGCTTTTGGGGGATGGCGACGGGGACATGAGGCAGATGGGCCGGCAGAAATATCTGACACTGCTTAAACATGTGGATTCCACGGTTGTGGAGGTGGACTTTAACACAGGCGTCTACCATGTGGTTTATCTGTCAAACCATGATTTTGACGGCCTGAAATCCGGCGGAAGCTTTAAGGAAGCCTTTTATCATTTTGTGGAAACATCCGTTCACCCTGGGGACAGGGACACGGCCAGGGCACTTATGGGGACTTATATGAAGGACTTCATGAAAGAAGGATTTAATAAAAGAAGCCGTAACTACCGTGTATATAACCAGGTGGAGCAGGTTTACCGCTGGTGCCGGGCCACCATGCTCCGCATTAATACAGGAAACCCTTACCAGAAAAAGGCCCTGATTATCTGGGAAGAACTGGAGATAGAGGAAGATTCGGTCCCGGTCAGCAGCACCACGCAGCTGAGGATGTTTAATGATGCTTTTTTAAGCCATATGATCGGATGTGTCCTGGCCTGCCTCAACGACAGGGAATTTACCATTGTGGAGACCAATGGCGGCATGAGGAAAATGTTAGGTTACAGCGATGAAGAGATGGAAACCCAATTTGGCAGCAAGTACCTGAATATGATTTATCCCGCCGACCGGACCCGGATCATGGAAGAGACAGGGAGACAGCTGGAGTCAGGCAATTCCGTTGAACTGGAATACAGGCTTACTGCTAAGGATGGAAGGATTATTTGGGTCCTGGAGCGATGCCAGTCCGTTACCGGAAAGGACAACATGGAGTATCTGGTATTTGCCCTTATGGACATCACGGTGTCTAAAAAGGACCAGGAAGAGCTCCGCCTTTCCCTGGAACGTCATAAGATCATCATGGAACAGGCAGAGGATACCTTGTTTGAGTGGGATACCCAAACGGATACAGTCACCTATTCTGCCAATTTTGAGAAAAAGTTTGGATATACCCCTATCATGAAAAATTTCAGTAAGCGCATCCGGTTCGTATCCCATATCCATCCGGCTGACATACCGGAATTTACGGAAATGTATCATCTGCTGATGAAAGGGATGCTTTATAGGGAAATTGAATTCAGGCTTTCCGATGCAGCGGGACGGTACCGCTGGTGCAGGCTCCGTGCCTCTTCCCAGTTTGATGCAGCAGGAAAGGTAAGCAGGGTAATCGGGATGCTTGCTGATGTGGATGAACAGAAGCGGGCAGAGGAGGCCCTGCAGTATCAGGCGGACCGGGATGAACTGACACAGCTCTATAACCGCAGGACGGCAAGAAGACTGATAGAGGCCATATTGGAGGAACCATGTGTTAAGGGGTACAGGGCCCTGATGGTCCTGGATGTGGATGACTTTAAGAAAATCAATGACAGCAATGGCCATATGTTCGGGGACAGTGTGCTGAAGGCTGTGGCTGGTATACTGACCCGGCAGTTCCGCAGTGAGGATATCCTTGCAAGGATAGGAGGGGATGAGTTCCTTCTTTTCATGTCCCATGTCCCGGATGTGAAGACCGTTGAAACACGCATGTCCATGGTCCTGGAATCCATACAGGATATGTGCCTGGAGCATGGCATGGTAATCCACCCCAGCTGCAGCATAGGGGCTGCCTTCCAGCCCATGCACGGAGACGATTTTGACACATTGTTCCGCCATGCCGATACTGCCATGTACGGGGCAAAGGGAGAGGGGAAAAGCTGCTTCCGGATTTATGATGCTTCTTTGCGTATGCCGTCAGATTTAGGCATCGAAGCCTGAAATTTTATGTAAAATATGCCCATATGTCCTTTTTTATGAGCCGCCTGTTTCCTATAATGATTCTATAAAATCTTATGGGAAAGAAGGCGGTTTATTTATGTTGACATGTGATATCCTGATTAAGAATGCAAGGGTGCTGATGCCGGATATGTCGGTTTTAGCAGACCGGACAATTGCAATTAAGGATTCAAGGATTATTGGGATCAGGGAGGGGAATGGGGATTATGATGCAGGAACCGTGATTGATGATTCCGGCCTGCTGTGGATGCCTGGCCTTACGGACGGGCACCTGCATACCAGCCAGCAGTTTTTAAAGGGGAGCCTGCTGGATGAGAAGCCGGTTATCTGGAAACGGATCAATGTTCCGTTTGAGGCGTCCCTGACAGAAGAAACCATGGCGCTCAGCGCAAGGCTGGCAGCCGCGGAGATGATTAAAAATGGAACCACCTCCTTTGTGGACGCAGGCGGTCCCCATATAGAGGCAGCTGCTGAGGAATACATAAAAGCAGGCTTAAGGGGCGCCCTTACCTGGCAGACCACGGATGGCGTGGGGGTGCCGGATACCCTGCGCGTGGAGACAAAGGACGCAGTGCCAAGGCTTGAAAGGTTCCACCGGGAATATGATGGGAAAAGCGGTCTTATCAGCGTTTATTATTCCATCACCTCCCTGATGGCCTGTACCGAGGAACTGTTCCGGTCGGTTTTCCTTTCCGCAAAGGAGAGGCAGATTCCGGCCGAATGCCATATGAATGAATATGCCAGCGAGGTCCTGGACTTTATGGAGAAGTATAAGGAACGGCCGTTTGAATACCTTGAACACACAGGCGCCCTGTCAGACTCCTTTGTTGCGGCCCACTGCATCATGTTATCCGAATCAGAAATTGAGATTATCCGCAGACACAACATCCGCGCGGTCCATTGTCCGTTCAGCAACTGCGGGAAGGGTGTGCCCCAGACCCCAAGGCTTCTGGCTTCAGGGATTCCGGTAGCCTTTGGTTCCGATGGGGCGGGTCACGGAGGCCTTGACCTGTTCAGGGAAATGCGGGCGTTCCGCTGTGTCATGAATGTGACCCATGGGCTTTCCACCGGAAATCCCCAGATCATGCCCGCAAAGACCCTGCTTGCCATGGCAACCGCAGGAGGCGCCAGCGCCCTTATGCGGGAGGACCTTGGATTCATCCGGGAAGGCAATCTTGCCGATCTGATTGCAGTGGACCTGGACCAGCCCCATCTGATGGCAACCGGCAGCATTGTCAACTCACTTGTGGAGAGCGCGGCCGGTTCTGACGTAAAACACTCCATCATTCATGGCAGGCTTGTGATGAAGGACCGGCAGCTATTGACCATTGATGAGGAAAAGGTGCTGGCTGAAGCAAAGGCCGTAATGGGAGGCCATGGGTTCTTTGCAAAGCAGGAGGCCTACTGCGGCTGATTCACCGCATCCAGCGCTGCCTGGGCGGTCCTTGCAGCCACATCCAGGGCATCCCTGGCAGGAATGTTCTCAATCTCCACTTGATCGGCGGCAATGGCCAGGGCATCGAAGATTTTGCCGCCCGTGGGGTCCACCGGGTCAGGGGAGGCGTGCATGGCCTGGGATATAGGAACCATGGCATGGGGATTGTGCTCCGTGTAGGACCGGTATTCCGGGATTTCCAGTGTGCTCTTCCTTACCGGTATGTAGCCGGTGGCCATGGACCACTTGGCCTGTTGGGATGCGTCTGCAAAATACCGGATGAACTGGTAAGCGCCGTCCATGGTTTTATCCTTGCCCGTATCAATCATCACCAGATGCAGGACCCTGGCCACTGGCGCAGGTCCATGCTTACCAAAGCCGGGCTGTTCCATGGCCCCCACCTTATGGAAGTCCAGGTCGGCCTGGTCACCGGAGGAACCGGTATACCCGCCGGCCTTATCCTGGAGCACGTCACCCATTGTGTCATACCAGTATTCCCAGCCCTGTCCGCCGTAATGGACAGCCATGGTCCTGTCTTCATGAATCCATTTGCGGACAGCTTCCCAGGAATCCACCCAGGCATCTGTGTTGATAAGTACCTTCCTGCCCTCCTCATCTATCATGGACCCGCCGTTGCTCAGGGCCATGTCAATCAGGTTATCTTCCCCCCACATGGGTTCCCATCCATAAGCCGCGCCGCCCGTGTTTTCTTTTATGACCCTGGCCGCGTCGGCCAGACGTTCCCAGGTATCCAGTCCTTCGGGCCGGATTCCGGCTTTTTCAAAAAGTTCCCGGTTATAGTACATGACCTGGGTGGTGCCGTAAGCAGGCATTGCATACAGGATTTTGTTATTGTCCAGGCACTGGTTGTAGAAAACAGGGATGAAGTCATCCTGGTGAAAGGAGGTGTCCTGCTGCGTATAGGCGTCCATGGGAACCAACAGGTCCTTCTGCATAAGGCTGCGGGATTTGTCGGAATCCAGCAGGGCAATATCAGCGGCATTGTTCCCTGCAATCCCGGCCTGCAGCTTGGTGTAGGTCCCGTCATAATCCTCCTGCCGGATCCCTGTTACCTGGTATTGGTCCTGGGCCTGGTTAAATCCATTGATGATGTCATCCATAACACCGGCCGCCGTCTTACCGCCGGAATACCAGAATGTAATCTGCACTTTTCCGTGGGCAACCACATCCTTTGCCTGACCCGAAGCATTGCAGCCCGTCATCAGCACGCAGCCTGAGACTAAGGATACTGCGGTAAGGATCTTGCCCTTAAGCCTGCTGTTAAACCTGAATATCATGTTCATTTACGATTCCTCCTGTTATGTCTGTTTGAAGTTCGTTGTACCGGGGTCTGTTTGAAAATTCATTCCCGCCATCTGCCCTAAGGAATCCACCGTAGGTACCCCTTAGGGCAAAGCACGCCCTGGGTTCACCCCTTGCACCCATAATCCGTGATTCCCATGACAATCCAACGCCAGGCAGAGATAAAAACCGCCAGCAGGGGAAGGACGGCAACGGTCCCGGCTGCCATCACCAGGGACCACTGGGTGCCGTATGCGCCTCCCTCATAGAGAAACCGCCTTAGGCCCTGGGATATCAGGCTTAAATTGGGCGAATCCGTGATAAGGGACGGCCACATATAGCTGTTATAGGTGTTGATGAATGATAAAAGGATGAAGGTCATGAAGGAGGGCCGGGTCATGGGTACTATGATCCTTGTGAGGATGGAGAGATGTCCGGCCCCGTCCATCCTGGCCGCCTCCATGGTTTCCTTGGGGACGGCCTCAAAGGCCTGATGAAGCAGGAAAATGCCGAACACGCTGACGCCATTGGATAATATCAGGCCCTGATAGCTGTCTAAAAGCCCCATCCTGGATAATATGATATAACATGGGATGTAGGTAACGGCCGTGGGCACCATATAGGTAAAGAGGACCAGCCGGAAAAGCATATCCCTGTATCTTATTTTCATGAAGGTTACCGCGTAGGTGAAAAGGGCGCAGCACACAATCTGGATGGCAGCCACTGCAAGGGATACAAAAAAACTGTTTGCAAGGTATCCCGGAATTGGTGAATCAGCCAGGATGGAACGATAGTTCCCGAACTGGGGGACAGAAGGCAGGAAGGAAGCCGTGTCCAGCACCTCTTCCTTGGTCTTAAGTGAACTGACAGCCATCCAGAGGAAAGGGAATGCCGTGACACAGCAGGTGAATCCCAAAACAGCATGGACAGAGGCGCGCCGGATGATCCGCGCACATGGAATGGCAGGCCGGGTCATGATTGTCCCTCCTTATTCAGCTTAAGCTGGACCAGGGCCAGGCTGATGCCTATAGCCATAAGGATGACCACGGCCGCAGCCCCGCGGCCCATATCAAACTGTTCAAACCCCAGCTGGTAATACAGATAGAGCAGCGTCCTGGTACTCCCCGCAGGTCCGCCCTGGGTCAGTATCTGGATCTGGTCATAGGCGCGCAGGGAATCAGCTGTCATGATGATTCCAATCATAAGGATTGCAGGACGCAGGATTGGGAGTGTGATATGTACAAACCGGTTCAGGCTGCCTGCGCCGTCAACAGAAGCAGCTTCATAGAGCTCTGCGGGGATCCTGGACAAGGCCCCGGCAAAAAGCAGCATCACATATCCAAGGTTCTTCCACACAGTTACAAGGGCAACGCTTGCCAATGCTGTCGAGGAACTGTGGAGCCAGGGAAGTCCGGCCATCCCCAACTGACGCAGGATAGTATTGGCCAATCCGCTGTCCGGTTCAAAAATCCAGGTCCATACAATGGACACTGCAACGGCCGGTGTGATCCAGGGTGAAAATATGATTAGCGGGTAGATGGTATGCCTGCCGGCTGAATAAACAAGCATGGCCAGCAGCAATCCAAGGCATGTGACCGGGATTACGGTTTCCAGGGCAAATAACAGCGTATGGATGAGTGCATCCTGAAAGGCTTTGTCCCTGAACAGGGAACTATAATTCCCCAATCCTGTCATGTGGAAGCCCGAAGTCATATAGTCCCAGTCCGTGAAGCTGATTCCGATGGACGCCAGGATGGGGATAACCCAGAACAGGACAAGGAATAGGAGGGCCGGTGCCGTAAACACGGCAAATATAAGCCTTGGCTTTAATTGTTTCTGGAAATAGGATGGGTGCATATTTGATTCCTCCTGGATTATGTGTTCAAAAATATTGAAAAATATAAAATATTGAACAAGTGAAATGATAGCACGTAATCCATATATTGTCAATACATTGTTCAATTTATTTGGAAATAGTTAAAAAATGAAAGTGACAGATGTAAATAACCATTCCATGACGGGATGGTTATATTGGACCGGCCATTGAATACAGAAAGGGTTCTATATTTATGCCAGGGCATTTGCTATAATAGTAGGAAAAGGCATTGCACGCTGTTTGACAGAGGGGAGGACACAATGATATACTTCACTTCAGACCTGCATTTTTACCATGACAACATCATAAGGCATACCAACCGCCCATACCACGGTTTTGAGGAAATGAACAAGGCGCTGGTCTGCAACTGGAACCAGAGGGTGAATCCTCAGGATGAGGTTTATATCCTGGGCGACGTTACCATGAAAGGTCCTGCATACGCGGCAGGAATGCTGGGGCAGCTCAAGGGTTGCAAATACCTGATACGGGGCAACCATGATAATTTTGTGGACAGCAGGGAATTTGACCCGTCGGTGTTTGGATGGATTAAGGACTACCATGAGCTGACCTGGCAGAATCAGAAATTCATCCTGTTCCATTATCCCATAGAGGAGTGGAATGGATATTTCCGTGGGACCATACAGCTTCACGGCCATCAGCATAACCATGAGGATTATAATTATAAGAACCTGGAAAAGGGCATCCGGCGGTTTGATGTGGGGGTCGATGCCAACTATATGCATCCGGTCAGCGCGGAGGATATCATTGCTTTTTTCTCTATGGAATGACATCCCTGTCCTGGAAAAGAAAGGTGAAACCTATATTTACGCTGGAGATAAAACTTTTTATCGGACATGCGGTTTTGACAGGGAGGACCATATGAAGAGAATAAGTGTGTTATATATGGAAGCGTTATCCGTGTTTTTACTGGCAGCCGTGTTTCTGCTTACAGGATGTGCCCGGAAACCTCAGTACAGGGAAGAGGCCTATGTTCTTGAACAGGAACATGCAGTCACTTTTACGGATGGCGGTACAGCTGATCTGTGGCGGGCTGGGCACGGTCCCTATTCCTGTTATAAACTTACAGACGGGACCGCCCTTCTTCATGTCCATGACGTCAGCGGGCCAGATTATGTTTATGTGGGCGGGATTGACGGCTTTGATGATCTGAACCAGACCGCACAGGCTTCCGTAAAGGCATATTATGAAAAACAGGGACTGTTATATGATATCCGTCAGGAACTGGAGGATGCTTACAGTGAATACAGTAGGTGCAGGGATAATGGAACCGGTTCTGAGGCGCGCCGCATAAGCCAGGACATCTCACCCACGGCCTCCAATGATACAATCATGTGTTTTCTTACAACGGTTTCCCTGCCCCTGACCGGCGGGTCTGTGAAGGAAATCCGGCTGGGCGCCGTATTTGACAGGGAGACAGGCAGGGTGCTCAGCAACTGGGAATTATTCAGCCTGCCGGAGGATGAGGCCAGGCAGTGGATATTAAAGGCCGCTGATATCAGTGACCCCGGACTTCTCTCTGAAATGGAGGCAGCCATGAAGCCTGAGTATATCATCCTGTTTCCGGATGTGCTAGAGGTCGCCTTCCCACAGGGAACACTGCCCAGCCAGGAATACAGCTATGTGGTCGGATTTGATTATGATAAGGAACTTAAGGCTGTCCTCCAGCCTTGGGCTGTGCCGGACTCCAGGCAGGGTGTGGGGAAAATAGGAGAAAATGGAATTATAGGTGTTTCTGAACTGTATTTCCGGACAGGTTTTTGGTATAATAGAAGAAAGTTTTTGCATGGGCTTTGATTACAAATTTACCAAGGGAGGGGCACTGCCATGTTTTTAGTTGTTAAGCGGGACGGAGAGACCGTGGAGTTCCATCTGGAGAAAATATCTTCAGCCATAAAGAAGGCGTTTAAGGCAACGGGAAAGTCCTACACGGATGACATCATCGACCTGCTGTCCATCAGGGTAACCTCTGATTTCCAGAAGAAGATGCGGGATGGCCGTATATCGGTAGAAGACATCCAGGACAGCGTGGAGAAGGTCCTGGAGGAATCCGGGTACACGGAGGTGGCCAAGGCATATATCCTGTACAGGAAGCAGCGCGAGAAGATAAGGAACCTGGAAAAGACCACCCTGGATTATAAGGACGTGGTGGACAATTATGTAAAGGTGGAGGACTGGCGGGTAAAGGAGAATTCCACCATCACATATTCCGTGGGCGGGCTGATACTGAACAATTCCGGCGCAGTGACAGCCAATTACTGGCTGACAGAGATATATGACAAAGAGATTGCGGATGCGCACCTGAACGGGGATATCCACATCCATGACCTGTCCATGCTGACCAGCTATAGCTGCGGCTGGTCCCTGAAAAAGCTTCTGATGGACGGTCTGGGCGGTATTACAGGGAAGATTACGGCATCTCCTGCAAAGCATCTTGCAACCCTCTGCAACCAGATGGTCAATTTCCTGGGAATCATGCAGAATGAATGGGCTGCCTCCCAGTCATTTTCATCCTTTGACACATATCTGGCGCCTTTTGTAAAGGCGGACAGCCTGTCCTACGATAAGGTTAAAAAGTGCATGGAGGCATTTGTATTTGGTGTGAACACCCCCAGCAGATGGGGGACCCAGGCGCCGTTTTCACACATTTCCATGGATTTTAAGGTGCCAAAGGACATGGCCGGGGAAAAGGCCATTGTTGGCGGGAAGAAGATGGGATTTACATATGGGGAGTGCCAGGATGAGATGGATATGGTAAACCGGGCCTTCCTGGAAACCATGCTGGAAGGGGACGCCAATGGCCAGGGATTCCAGTATCCCATCCCGTCTTATGGGATTAATGCGGATTTTGACTGGTCGGACACGGAGCAGAACCGCCTTTTATTCTCACTGGCATCCCGGCATGGAACGCCGTATTTCATTAACTATGTAAGGGGCGGTGCAGTACAGGGGGAAGACAGGGTTACCTATGGGGATGACAGCCGGGATTTACGCGTGCTGCACAAAAAGGCCGGAGGATTTTTTGGCTATGGCGAGCACACAGGCGCTGTCGGCGTTGTGACAGTCAATCTTCCAAGGATTGCGTACCAGTCAAGGAATGAGGATGAGTTCTATGGGAAGCTGGACCATATGATGGATGTATCCGCCCGTTCCCTGGATATTAAACGGAGGGTGGTGGGCAATCTGTTAAAGGGCGGGCTATACCCGTATACGGCCTGTTATCTTGAGGATTTTTCCCACCATTTTTCATCCATCGGCATCATCGGTATGAATGAGGCAGGGTTAAATGCGTCTTGGCTGAAAGCAGGCATGGAATCAGAACAGACAAGGCGGTTTGCGGAAGATGTCCTGAACCATATGCGGGAAAAACTGGTGGGATACCAGCTGGAATATGGCACCCTATATGGATTGGAGGCAACACCGGCGGAATCAGCCACCTTCCGTTTTGCCAGGCTTGACAGGGAACGGTTCCCTGCGCTTAGGACAGCGGGCCGGGAAGGGGATGCGCCGTATTATACAAACAGTACCAAGCTTCCTGCGGATTATCCCGTATCCCTTGAGGATGCGCTGATGAACCAGGACGCGCTGCAGCCCCTTTATACCACGGGGACAGTTTTCCATGTGTATGTAGAACAGGAGCTGGAGGACTGGAGAAAGGCAAGGGATGTGCTTCACAAGGTCATTACGGAGCATGATATCCCCTGCTGCACCTTATCCCCGGTCTATTCCATCTGTCCATCCTGCGGCTATCTGCGGGGAAGCCGGGAGGTGTGTCCAAAGTGTGGGGCTGCTGCGGATGTCTACAGCCGTATTGCCGGATATTACAGGCCGGTACATGACTGGAATGACGGCAAGGCACAGGAGTTTAAAAACAGGATAATGTTCCGTATCTGAACACATGGAGAAGCCATGATCTGTACACTGGCAGACAGAAAGGGGTAACATATGATACAGTCAGGGGAGGCTGCAAGGACTGTCCGGCGGTTTTTTGATGCGTATCTGAACCAGAGGAATATAGAAAATACGCTGGATTGCCTGACAGAAGGGATACACTGGGTGGGGACCGGCAAGTCAGAGATGGTGTATGGCCGCAGCCAGGCAGCAGAGGCGCTTCAGGCAGAATTTTCCCAGTCTCCGGAATCCTGCAGGATTGAATATGATGGGATTGAGGAGGCGTACGGAACGGATGATTGTTCTTTTGTAATTCTCACTGCCACGGTATATCCCGGGACGCCATCCAGCTCCGCCATGTGGTTCAGGGTGTCCGCTGCCTGTGTCGGGGATAAGGATGGGGCATGCCGGATTGCATCCATCCATGCGTCCACCCCTGACATCCGGCAGGAGGAAGGCAGCTTCTTTCCGGCTTCCGGTCTGAGCCGGTCCGAGATGGAGGCCCGCCTGGAGGCCAAGGCCCTGGATATACTGGGAAGGAATATTCCGGGCGGAATGATGGGAGGATATCTGGAACCGGATTTTCCGTTATATTATGTCAATGACTTCATGCTGTCCTATCTGGGATATACCTATGAGGAATTCGTAAAGGCAATTGACGGGAAAGTGATTAACTGCATGCACCCGGATGACCGGAAACAGGTAGATGACCTGGTGTCAGAGGCATTTGATAAGGGCACTGACTACCAGGTTCAATACAGGATGGGGAAAAAGGACGGCAGTTATATCTGGGTTAACGATGTGGGCAAAAAGGGATGGTCTGAGGATGGACGGGAGGTCTGCATCAGTGTGATTCGGGATATCTCCGAGGAAGTGGAGTCCAGGATACGCCTGGAAAGGCAGGCCGGGGAACAGGAACAACTGGCCAGGGAACAGGAACAGCTGGCAGACCGGTATAATCACCTGCTCCAGTCCGTGCTCTGCGGCATTGTGCAGTATCATCCCACCAGCCAGGGTGTGGTATTCAGGAATGCCAACAGGGAAGCAATCCGTATCTTTGGTTATACCCCGGAAGAGTTCTGGGCCAGGAAGTACTGGCGGATGGATAACCTGGTTGCAGAAGAAGACCGTGATTATATTGGCGAGGTGTTTGCAAAACTCAGGAAACCGGGGGATAAGGCCAGCTATGAATATCGGCTGCGCCGGCAGGACGGCAGTCCCTGCTGGATCATCGGCAGCGCCGAGGTATTGTCAGACAGCAGCAATCAGACCTACATCCAAAGTGTGTATCTGGATATTAACGAGAGCAAAAAGGCAGAGCAGCGCAATCAGCGTCTCACAGACCAGCTGGAAGCCAGCGATAAGGTGCTGCATATGGCGCTGGAGCATACCACTACCAGTGAGTTTTATTACTATCCGGATACCAGGGAATGCATGGT